>Ga0182742_1000087_pt1 | contig 184962 bp, 156 predicted proteins | sample eDN5th37CBELigMG_FD_128880 | JGI IMG/M metagenome (GOLD analysis project Ga0182742, IMG submission 128880) | Enriched Miracle-Growth compost microbial communities from Emeryville, California, USA - eDNA 5th pass 37_C BE-Lig MG (version 2)... ... | reverse complement strand
TTAAGCCCTTCATCGCCGATGGTACTGCACGGGAGACCGTGTGGGAGAGTAGGACGCTGCCGGATCTAATCTGCGAGCCCCCAGCTTCTCGTCATGCGAGAGGCTGGGGGCTTCGCTCTTTAAGGCTCCCGGGCCTGGCCGCTGCTGGGGCTCGCGAAAGGGCGACCCGGATCGCAGGTGTATTCACAGGTGGGATATTTGACCGCCCCACCAGCCGCCGGGAGACTCCACCCTCCACGCGAGGTGGCGAATGTACTGTTCTTCTTGCGGGCACTCCACGGCGGGGGAGGGCCGCTGCCGACGATGCGGTTCTCCTGCGTCCCTGCCCGGCGAGGGGGAGCTCCGGGTCTCGTGGCAGGCCGGGACGCTGCCCCCAGCGGATCCGTCGGAGAGCGCCTGGCGGGCGCATACCCATCCCTTCTCGATTTCGGCTGACCTCCCGCTCGACAGGCGCCGCGTCCCTCGGGACCCGCCGCCCGCCGATGGGGAGGACGCCCGCTCCACGTCCACGTCTACGGCCGCCGGCCTGGCGCACCCCCTCGTCCACGTCGGACGGCGCAGCGATCTCTCGGTGCGGTGGCTGGAAGTGGCGGCGCGGACGGATGATCTGCTCAGGAGGATGGGTGAGACGCTCCTGTCCAATCCCCTCGACCCCAGGCCCGTACCGGCCCTCGAGCGCAGGGCCGCCGCCACGGGGAACGAGCGCCTTCTGGCCGAGCTCTACGAGGCGCTGCTCGATGCGAAGCCCGACCACCCGAGCCGCGCGACGCTGATGCGCCGGATCGATCGCCTCGGGGGCTCGCCCGGCGCCGCCGATGCGGTCGGCGAAGAGGCCAACGCACCCCCGGCCGGGCCGCCGGTGCTCGAGGCAAAGCCCGTCCCTACGGCGCGCTTCGCCATCCAGGCGACTGGACCCGCAATGGACACCGATCTGCCCTGGGAGGAGGACCCGGAGCCCGAAGGCCCGGCAGCCAACCTTCGCGACGGAGATCCGGACGCCTTGATCGAAGGCGCGAGCCTCGCCCTCGATGACGGAGCGGCCCAGGCCCACTCGACGCCCACGCGCCCGGCAGGTGAGGTCGAATGGGCACAGCGGGCGGCGGCGCCCGAGGGAACCTTCGACGGGCAAGACGCCGAGGAGATCGACGCAGAGCTGGGGAACATGATCGTCCGGGCGGGGGGCAGCCCGTCCCCCTTGCGGACTGCGGTCGCGCTGCGCCGGCTCGGCGCATGGGCGATCGACGGCGTACTCCTGGCAGGCGCCTCTGGGACGATCCTCCTCGCAGGGACCGGGTCCGCCCGGGACGTGGTCTCGCTGGCGACGGGCCATCCGCTCGGAGCCGGGCAGGGGGCCTCGGTCGCTGGCCTCGCGCTCGCCGGAGCGATCGCCTTCGTCTACCTCACCCTCTGCTGGTCGCTGGGCGGCCGCACCCTCGGCGGATCCCTCGTCGGCGTCCGCACGGTCGATCGGGAGAGCGGGGCGCCCCTCGCCATCGGGAGGGCGGCCCTGCGCGCCCTGTTCGCCATCGCGGGGACGCTCGCCTTTCTCGCCGGCCCGTTGTGGGCGCTGGTGGATCGGGACGGGGAGGCGCTCCACGACAAGCTGGTCCGATCCGCGATCGTCGCCGGCTGATCGGATGATCCCAAGGCGGCGTTGACCCCGGACCGAGCCGCGGGCCAAGATTCGCGGACCGATGCCACTCTTTCTTGCCGGTCTCCTGGTCCGGGGCGGCGTCCTCGCTCCCGAACAGGCCGAGGAGGCGCTCCAGCGACAGGCGCTCCTCGGCGGCGCCCTCGACACCAGCCTCCTCGAGCTGGGCTCCATAGACGAGGAAGCCCTCGCGACCTTCCTTTGCCGCGCGAGCGGGCTGCCCATCGCCCCCGTCGGGGCGCTGGAAGGCCCTCTCGATCCGTCCCTTCGCGACCTCGTCGCCGCCAAGACCGCGGAGCGGTACGGCGTCGTGCCCTTCGGGATCGAGGATGGGAAGGTCCACGTCGCGTGCAGCCACCCCGTCGAGAGCACCCCGCTCGAGGAGCTCGCCCCCGGCGCCAAGGGGATCGTCGCCCACGTGGCGCCGGAGGTGCGGGTGCGGATGGCGATCGAGCGCCTCTACGGTAGCCCTGCAGCGATGAGGTTCCATGAGCTGGAGTCCCGGCTCGCCGGACGCACAGGGGGGGAGCCCTCTGGCTCCATCGAGCCCGAGGGCTCGGTGGAAGAGGCCTTCTCGCTCCTCGGCTCCGCCGCCGACAGGGACGACGCCCTGGCCGTGCTCCTGCGCTTTGCGCGGCAGCGGTTCGAGCTCGTCGCGGCCCTCGCGGTCTCCGGCCGCACCTTGGTGGGATGGGATGCCCTGGGCCCTGATCCGGAGGCGGCGGCGCGCATCAAGTCGCTCTCGCTGGCGGTGAACGAGCCATCGATCCTGCGCCTGGTCCTCGAGTCCGGCGGTCCCTACCTCGGCCCGCTGGGCGACGGGGATCTCGCGCGAAAGCTCGAGGAAGCCATGGGGCGTCCCCCTCCCCACGTGGCACTCGTGCTGCCGATCGTCGTCGCCAACCGCACGGTGGCGCTCCTGTTCGCCGAGAACGGCAAGCGCGCGATCGGGCCGGCCCACGTCGAGCAGGTGCTGCACGTGGCCCAAGCGGTCGGCCCTGCACTGGAGAAGCTGATCCGCGCCCGCAAGAGCGGCGCCGCCGTCCCGGCCGCAGCAGGTCTTCGGCGACAGGCTTTTCAGGCTCCTGCTTCGGTCGCTTCGCCCACGGCAGTCGCTGCGCCCAAGGCGGCCACCATGCCTGTCTCGGTTGCTGTACCTGCTCCTACCGCGCCTGCGTCGGTCGCTGCGCCTGCGTCGGTCGCTTCGCCCATTGCAGCCGCCACATCTTCGGAGCAGGCGATTCTGCATCTCCCGCCGGTGGCACGGCGCCGCCTCCGTACGATGGATCCGCCCCTCGAGCCGGCGCGTCTGGCGGTGGAACGAGCCCTCGCTGCCCGCACCGGCGTGGAGCTCGATGCCGCGCTCCCTGCGTTGCGGGAGGTCGCCGGCGTGGCGGCGCAGCTCCTCGTCTCGCTCCTCCCCCAGGAGTCTTCCCGATCACCGGAGGAGGATCTCAGGGCGGTGCAGGTGCTCCGTACGATGGGTGCGAGCGCCGTCCCGGCCCTCGCAACCGCCGCCGCCTCGCCGTCACGGGGCCACCGCCTCCAGGCCGCGCGCATCGCCGCCGCCCTCGGGACGCCGGAGACCGAGGCGCTGCTCGCCGCCCTCGCATCTGACGAGGATCCCGAGGTGGCGGCGGCCGCCCGCGCCGGGAATCCGCGAACTCAGCCGTAGGCGGTGCGGTAGTCGACGCCGTCGTCGTCCTCCACCAGGCTCCCGCGCCGATCCGGGACGGCGGAGGCGAAGTACGCGTCGAGGCGCTCCGCCACCTCGACCGCCGGCTCGATGCGCATGATCTCCGAGCGGAAGGAGGCGGCGCCCACCAGGCCCTTCGCGTACCAGGCCACGTGCTTGCGGAACTGGTGCACGGCCCGGCGCTCGTCTCCACAGAAGTCGAAGTGATCCTGGAAGTGGCGCATCACCAAGGCGTGCCGCTCGGCGACGGTCGGGCCGACGCCTCCCGCGAGCTCGCGGAAGATCCACGGATTGCCGAGCGCGCCCCGCCCGATCATCACCGCGTCGCAGCCGGTCTCGTCGAGCATGCGCCTGGCGTCAGCGACCGTCTTCACGTCGCCGTTGCCGATGACCGGGATGCGCAGCGCCGCCTTCAGCTCGCGGATCAGGCTCCAGTCCGCCGCGCCGGAATACCCTTGCGCGCGGGTGCGGGGGTGTAGGGCGACCGCCGCGCAGCCCGCGGCCTCGAGGGCCCTGCCCACCTCCACGCAGTTGATGCTGCGGGAGTCGATGCCCGCGCGGATCTTCGCGGTGACCGGCAACCCGGTGGCCCGCCCGATCTTCTCCACCACCTCCGCCGCCCGGGGCGGATCGCTCATCAACGCGCAGCCGGCGCCGCTCTTGGTCACCTTGGGGACCGGACAGCCCATGTTCACGTCGATGATCTGCGCGCCGTGATCCCGCGCCACCTTCGACGCCTCGGCGAGGACGTCGGCGTTGCCGCCGAAGACCTGCACCGAGAACGGCCTCTCCCACGTCTCGTCGTGGCGCAGGTAGCGCATGGTGCGGTTCGAGGCGCGCATCAGCCCCTCGGACGACACCAGCTCGGTGGGGCAGAGGGCCGCCCCCAGCTGGAACGCCAGGCTGCGAAAGGGCATCTCGCTGATCCCAGCCATCGGCGCGAGGATCCAGCGGTTCTTCAGCTCGTAGGGACCGATTCTCATTCGAAGGGTTGGCTTCCTACCCGGAATGCCGAGACCACGGCAAGCGCCGCCGCGTCCAGGCGATCCAGTCCATGGGCATGCGCACTCGATCCAAGCGCAGGCGGTGTCCCCGATCAAAGACGGTGCGGAACGCGAGGAGCACCATCCCGAGCATCCCCAGCGCCGTCGCCGACGCGATCATGAACATGATCACGATCTGATAACGCACGGCCTCGCCCGGCGCAGCGCCCGCGAGGATCTGCCCCGTCATCATGCCGGGCAGGCTCACCAGCCCCATCACCGCCATGCTGTTCAGGGTGGGGATCATCCCGACGCGCATCGCCCCGCGGATCTCCTCCAGCGCCGCCTCCCACGACGTGGCGCCCAGCGCGAGCCGCGCCTCGATGCCATCGCGGCGGTCCTCGAGGCCCTCCACGAATCGATCCACCGAGAGGGAGATCCCGGTGAGCGCGTTGCCGAGCACCATCCCGAGCAGCGGCACCAGGTAGTGGGCATCCCACCAGGGCCGCACCTCGATGATCCCGACGAGCGCGATCCCCGTCACCAGGAAGGACGCGCCCAGGACGCTCACCAGGCTGTCGAAGTACACGCCGGCGAAGCGGCGGGACGTGCGGCCGACCGCCGCGACGCTGGCGAGGGTCGCCATCACGAACGCGAGGATCACCACCTCGAGTGGGCGCTCGAGAGCGAAGATCCAGTCGAGGACGTACCCGATCAGGACGAGCTGCACCGTCATCCGGGCCGCCGCGACGACGAGCCTCGCGCCGAGCCCGAGGCGGAGGAGCCAGGAGAGGACGACGTTCACCAGAAGGAGCAGCGCCGAGAGTGCCACGTGCATGGTGTCGAGGCGAAGGTACTCGTGCGTCACGGCTTCCATCCCTCGAGATCGATCCGCCGGCCGGCCACCCGCGCGAGCTGATCGGGATCGTGGCTCGTCCAGATCGAGGCCCGCCCCGGGGCCGCTTCCACCCACTCCGTGAGCAGGGCCTCGGCCCAGGAGGCAGACGCCCGATCCAGAGACGCCGTCGGCTCGTCGAGCAGGAGGATCCCGGGCTCCACCAGCAGCGCCCGGACCAGCGCGACGAGCTGCGCCTCGCCGCCCGAGAGGTTCGAGGCCCTGGCCTCCAGGAAGGGAGCCTTGCGCCCCAGGCGCTCGAGGAGCGCCGCAGCCCGATCGAGGTCGAAGCGCTTGCCCGCGTTGGCCTTCAGCGAGAAGGGCGCCTCGAGGTTTTCGGCGACCGTGCCACGCCAGAGCGCGGGGCGTTGATGAAGGTAGGCGACCCGGGCGCGGAAGGCCGGTGCCTCCCCTCCCTCCGCCTCGCGCCCCTCGAGCTCCACCCGCCCTTCGTCCACGGGATCCAGCCCGGCGATCGCCCGCAGCAGCAGCGTCTTTCCGCTCCCGGTGGGGCCGGCGAGGGCGAGGCGCTCCCCGGCGGCGACGTCGAAGGAGACGCCCCGCCAGATCCAAGCCGCGCCGACGCGGCGGCCGAGATCGATGATCCGCAGGAGTGGTTCGCGCATGTTTCGCCAGCCCTCGCCGGAGCCGTTACCACATCGGGCACTACGGGCGTGAGCGGGAGCCGGGCGAGCGCTTGACTCGCGTGGTAGGATCCCGCCCCGAAATGGCACGAATCGACGCGGTGATCTCCAAGGTCTTTCAGGAATCGGCACTCGAACTGGTCTTCGAGACCGGGACGACCGGCATGATCCGCTCGCCCGACCGCGAGCGACCGGTCTACAGGGAGCCCCTCTCGTCCCAGCAGATCCTCGGCGTCCTCTCCGAGATCGCGCCCGAGGGCCTCGCGGACGGCCTCGCCGCCAGCGGCGCGATGGAGTTCCGCTACGACTCCCCTGCGGGCCCGGTGGGCATCCGCGTGGAGCGGCAGGGCTCGAGCCTGCGGGCCGTGCTCACACCGGAGGGGATCGAGGCGGCGCCCGCCAACGTGATCGCCCAGCCTGCGGCGCCGGCACCCGCTGCCCAGCGTCCCGCGGCCCAGCAGAGCCCCCAGATCTCCCTGCCCGCCGATCCCCGGCAGGCGATCGAGCTGCTCCTCGCCTTGATGCTCAAGCGCAAGGCCTCCGACATCCACCTCACCTGCAACGCGCCGGTGATGCTGCGGATCGACGGCGACATGGTGCCGCAGCCCCAGTTCGGCCTCCTCGAGAAAGATCAGCTCAAGGCGATGCTGTGGAGCATCGCGCCGGAGCGGAACAAGGAGGAGTGGACGAAGATCAACGACACCGACTTCGCCTACGAGACGGCCGACGCCCGCTTCCGCGTCAACGTCTTCGCGGATCGCATGGGCATCGGCTCGGTGATGCGTCAGATCCCGACCAAGATCCTCACCGCCGAGGATCTGGGGCTCTCGAAGCACATCCTCGATCTCTGCAACCTTACCAAGGGCCTCGTCCTCGTCACCGGCCCCACCGGCTCGGGCAAGTCGACGACGCTCGCCGCGATGGTCGACTACATCAACCGCAACCGTAGCGATCACATCATCACCATCGAGGATCCGGTCGAGTTCGTTCACCCCAACAAGAAGTGCCTCGTGAACCAGCGCGAGGTGGGGGTGCACACCAGCTCGTTCAAGCACGCGCTGCGCGCGGCGCTCCGCGAGGACCCCGACATCGTCCTGGTGGGCGAGCTGCGCGATCTGGAGACGATCGCCATCGCCATCGAGACCGCGGAGACCGGCCACCTCGTCTTCGGCACGCTCCACACCAACACCGCGCCGTCCACCGTCGACCGCATCATCGACCAGTTCCCGCCCGACCGGCAGGAGCAGATCCGAATGATGCTCGCCGAGTCCTTGAAGGGCGTGATCGCCCAGACCCTCTGCAAGAAGATCGGCGGCGGCCGCGCGGCGGCCCTCGAGGTGCTCATCGCCACCAGCGGGATCTCGAACCTCATCCGGGAGGGCAAGACCTTCCAGCTCCCGTCGATGATGCAGACCGGCAAGGCCCACGGCATGGTGACCCTCAACGACGCCCTCCTCGACCTGGTCAAGCGCGGCCTCGTCGAACCGATGGAGGCCTACCGCAAGGCCGTGGCGAAGGCGGAGTTCAGGCCGATGCTCGAGCGCGCCGGCTACAGCCTCGGCGGCGACGAGCCGAAGGCCTGACTCGAGCGCCGCCTCCGATGAGACGTCGCACCCGCACCGCACAGCCCGCGGTCGTTGACCCGGGGATCCCGCGCTGGTAGGATCGCCCGCTTTTTTGGGGCGCAAGTCCTTGATTTTCGAGGATCTGCAGCCGCCAGCCGGGAGTGAGAATGTCCTCGTCCGCCACAGAAGCCCTCGACCGCGAGCCCGCCAAGACGCCGGAGGAGCAGAAGCGCGAGCGACTCGCCGAGATGCACCGGCAGGCAGAGGCGGGAGGCGGCGAAGACCGCATCGCCAAGCAGCACGAGGCCGGCAAGCTCACCGCCCGGGAGCGGATCGATCTGCTCCTCGACCCCGGCACCTTCGTCGAAGTGGACAAGTTCGTCACCCACCGGTGCAGCGACTTCGGGATGGAGGAGAAGAAGATCCTCGGCGACGGCGTGGTCACCGGTCACGGCCTGGTGGAGGGCCGCCAGGTCTTCGTCTTCGCCCAGGACTTCACCGTCTTCGGCGGCTCGCTCTCCGGCGCCTACGCCCAGAAGATTTGCAAGATCATGGACCTCGCCATGCGGGTCGGAGCGCCGGTGATCGGCCTCAACGACTCGGGCGGCGCGCGCATCCAGGAGGGCGTCGAGAGCCTCGCCGGCTACGCCGACATCTTCCTGCGCAACACGCTCGCGTCCGGGGTGATCCCGCAGATCAGCCTGATCCTCGGACCGTGCGCGGGCGGCGCCGTCTACAGCCCGGCGATCACGGACTTCATCGCGATGGTGAAGGACACCTCGTACATGTTCATCACCGGCCCCGACGTCATCAAGACGGTGACGCACGAGGAGGTAACCAAGGAGAACCTCGGCGGCGCGCTGACCCACAACGCCACCAGCGGCGTGGCCCACTTCGCCGCCGACGACGAGGCCGCCGCGATCCGCCTCACCCGCGAGCTCCTCTCCTTCCTCCCGCTCAACAACGCGGACGATCCGCCGGTGCAGCCCTGCGAGGACGATCCGTTCCGCGAGGACGAGAAGCTCAAGACCATCGTCCCCGACAATCCGAACAAGCCCTACGACATCAAGGAGATCGTCCGCACCGTCGTCGACGACAACCACTTCTTCGAAGTGCAGGAGCACTGGGCGAAGAACATGGTCGTCGGCTTCGCGCGCATGAACGGCAGGCCGGTGGGCATCGTCGCCAACCAGCCGATCGTGCTGGCGGGCTGCCTCGACATCGACGCGTCGGTGAAGGCCGCGCGGTTCGTCCGCTTCTGCGACTGCTTCAACATCCCGCTCGTCACCTTCGTCGACGTGCCGGGCTTCCTGCCGGGCACCGCGCAGGAGTGGGGCGGCATCATCCGCCACGGCGCGAAGCTGCTCTTCGCCTTCGCGGAGGCGACGGTGCCGAAGGTCACCGTCATCACCCGCAAGGCCTACGGCGGCGCCTACGACGTGATGGCGTCCAAGCACATCCGCGCCGACGTCAACTACGCCTTCCCCACCTCCGAGATCGCGGTGATGGGCCCCGACGGCGCCGTGAACATCATCTTCCGCGACGCGCTCAAGCGCGCCGCCGATCCCGTGGCCGAGAAGGAGCGCCTGGTGCGCGAGTACCGGGAGAAGTTCGCCAACCCGTACAAAGCGGCGGAGCTCGGCTACATCGACGAGGTGATCCTCCCCGAGCAGACCCGGGGCCGCGTGATCCAGGCCCTCGAGATGCTCAAGACCAAGCGGCAGTCCAACCCGCCGAAGAAGCACGGCAACATCCCGCTCTGACGGGAAGGCGGCGCGCCCTTCAGTGGATGCGCCCTTGGTCGAGGCGGGCGAGCAGTCGGCTCCGGAGCCTCGGGTCGACGAGGAACCGGGAGTAGAACCGGATGGCCTCCTCCACGAGCCTGGGGTCTCCCTTGGCGAGGATCGCTTCGACGTCCCGCTGGGGATCGGGGAGCCGGACGCCTGGCAGGCCGGCGAGCGCCTCCACCAGCTCTCCGTCGAGCGAGAGGAGATAGAACCCGAGGTCGTCGACGGTTGCGCTCGCCAGCTCGCCAAATGGCCCGAAGGGATTGAACGTGCTGATCGCTGCGCCCTCGGCGATCAGCTCGGTCGCCGAGGCCCATCGCTCATGCCCCGGGCGCCCCCTGGAACGCAGCGGTTGGCGGGCGATCGATCGCGTGATCACGCCCCGGGCGTCCACCAACGAGAGATCGCTCACGTACCCGATCATGCCGGGGCAGTCCGTCGCGAGCCGTGGTCGCACGCCGCGATCGGTGAAGACCTGCCGGAGCTTCTGGGCGCCGGTCCACATCGGCGACTCGATCCGAAGCGGGGAGATCGATCCGATCGGATAGAAGGTCTCCTCCGCGGCCAGGTTCCATCGCAACGCCCGGGGCTCGATGAACCGGACGGGGAGGGCGGCGGCGGCGAGCGAGACGGCTGCCGCGGTGAGCAGCGCGAAGCGGCGCTCCGCGACGCTCGGAGCGTGTGCGGGAGCCGGATCGTCACCCGTGGCCAGGATCCTGCGGAGGCCCACCTCGATCCCGAGGAACGCGATCGGGACGAGCGGGACGAGGAATCTGTGCTCCATGAAGTCCCCACCCACGCGGGCCACGTAGGGCAGGAACGACAGGAAGCTCGCGCCGACGAAGAGGCGAAGCCGTGTGTCCGAAGGCGAGCGGAGCCTGCCGAGGAGCGCGATCCCGAGCACCGGCACCCACGCCCAGGCGCCTGTCGTGCCGACGAACTCGGCGAGGTACGCGATCCCTTGGACGTAATGGGGGTCGGAGGCCGCGCGCATGTAGTACGTGTTTGGAAAGGGATCCCCGTAAGTCGCCCATCGAAACGCGAGACAGGGAACCCATAGCCCGAGGAAGGGCGCCGCATATGCCGCGGCTCGCCTCCCGGTCGCCGACCACCCCGCCGTAGACGATCGGTGCAGGAGATCGCTGCCGATCCACGCAAAGCCCATGCACGCCCAGAGGAGCAGCAGATCGGGCCTGCACAGAGACGCGAGGATCAGCGCCGCGCTCGAGAGCACGGTCGGCGCCCGCCGTTGAGCGCAGGCCCACACGCCCGCGAGGACGAGGAGCGTCGAGGTCATCGTCTCGAGGCCCGACGTGGCGAAGGTGTACATCGGTCGGCTGAGGGCGGCAGCGAGCGCGGCGAAGGGCACGACCGCACGAGAGGGGCCCAGGGCGCGCGCCGTGCTCGCGAGCAGCAGGAGCACCAGGAGGAACGAAAGCAGGTTGCCACCCAGCGCGAGGAGGGGGATGTCCGCGCCGAGCCTCCCTCCCCACCCCAAGAAGAGCGTCCAGAGAAAATTCGTGTACCCCTCCACCCACTCCCCCGGGTTGAACACGAGGCCGTGCCCCTTCGCGAAGTTGTCTGCGTAGCGAAAGGAGATGAACGCGTCGTCGCCGAGCCAGGCCACTCGCCACGCCAGCGCGGCGCCGACCACGACTGCGGTGGCGGCGAGGCTCCATCGGAGGAACGTCGCGGCGCGCTGGCCGAGCCGCGTCGCGACGCGCGCTTCGAATCCGAGCACGAGAAGAGCGGAGGCGGTGAGGAGGATGATCGTCGGCCACGTGCGCGCCGTCTCGACGGCCATGGCGTGGAGGATCTCTTCGAGCATCCGCCCACGCTACGTCGCGCCGGCGCGACGTCTCAAGCCGGCACGCGCGATCCACGGCGTGAGCCGGAGCCAAACGAGAATTCGCGTTTGCGTGTGATCAACCCGGGCCCGTCGCGGCATTTGAAGATCCTCTGGTGCGAGCGGTCGCCATCGGACGCCTGGCATTTCGATGAGAGTCGTGTTCTTCGCCGCCTTGGTTCTCTACCTCCTCACCAGCTACGGAGGAGTCCGCTCACCCGATGCGGAGGTGACCTTCGAGACCTGCGACGCGCTCCGAGGCGGAGGGACGTGGGCGGTGCAGGGGGCGTCGGCGTGGGAGGGGTTCGCCCTCGCCCCGGGAAGCGACCAGCGGCGCTACTCGATCTTCGGTCCACTGCAGCCCCTGCTGTGCGTACCGGTGCTCGCCGTCGTCGATCGACTCTCTCCCGCGGGTTGGTACGAGCGAGCCGGTATCGCCATTCCCCCGAGCCATTACGTCGGTCCTGGGCTTCGCCAGGCGGCGCTGCGCGAGCCGGCGACGAACGCCGGCGCGCACGCCCGCCGCAGTGTCGTCGCGTGGATCTTCAACCCGGTGGTGTCCGCCATCGGGGCAGCGCTCGTCTTTCGGATCGCGACGAGGCTCGGGGTGGCGACCGGCGGGGCGTTCGCGGCGTCGGCGCTCCATGGGGCGGGAAGCCTCGCGTGGCCCTATGCTGGGACGTTCTTCAGCGAGCCCCTCGCCACCGCCCTCGTGCTCCTGAGCCTGGACGCCGTCCTGGCGGCGAAGGGCAGGGCGTGGCCCATGGTGGTCGGTGGCGCTGCGATCGGACTCGCGACGCTCGCTCACGTCTCGGCCATCCTCTTCGTCCCGTTCTTCGCGGCGTTCGCGTGGACCAACGTCGAGCCCGCCAGGCGGAGGCGCGCGTTGGAGGCCTTCCTGCTCGGGGCGATGCCGGTCCTCGCCTCGCTCGCGGCGTTCAACGTCCTGCGGTTCGGCGATCCCTTCGAGACCGGCCGCACGGTGGACGGCGACCTCGCGCTCGAGTTCGGCTACGGCCGCTTCGTGCCGCCGTGGCGCGGGTTGATCGGGCTCCTGGGAGGCGCGAAGGGGATCCTGCTCACGTGCCCTGCGGTCGTCCTGGGGCTCTTCGCCTGGCCCGCCTTCCATCGGAGGGCGCGCGCGCTCTCGTGGACGATCGCCGCAGCGGCGGCGGCGCGTTTGATCTTCATCGCGTCGCGGAGCGACTGGCATGGCGGCTTCTCGCACGGCCCTCGGTACCTGGTCCCGCTGATCCCGTTGCTGCTCCTGCCGGTCGCGGTCTGGGTGGACGAGGCGTTGCGAGAGGGGCGGTACCGGGCAGTCGTCGCGGGGAGCGTCGCCGGCTTCGCCTGCGCCCTCGTCACGTGGCAGCTCGTGGCGGGAGAGGTCTTCACCTGGCTCCACTCGCTCCGCCTCGTCGCCACTTCCCAGGGGCTCGACATCCTCGCGGGCGATCGCCTCTACCTCGATTGGAGCTTCGCGCCCATCGCCGGTGGACTCTTCCATGCGCGTCCGGCGCCGATGTTGCTCTCGGCGTGGTTCGACTCGGCGCGGTCCTTGTGGCTCGCCGGCTCGGCGGTCCTCGCGGTGGCCTGGGCGGCGGGCGCGGTCGCCCTGCTGCTTCCCGCTGCCCCGCCAACCCTGGCTGCGAGAGCGGCGCGGTGAAGGCCGCGAGACTCCCAGCGCCGACGCCCCGATGGGCGCCGGCCGTGCTCGCCGTCGTGACGACGGCGATCTACGCGCCCTCGCTCGCCAACGGCTTCACGAACTGGGACGACCCCAAATACGTGGAGTCGAGCCCGTTCGCGACGAGAGGGATCGCGGGTGTCCCGTTGGCGTTCGTCTCGGCACACGAGGACGCCTATTATCCCCTGACGCACTCGGTCCACGCCTTGACCTACGCTGCGTTCGGCGACTCCCCGCTCGCCCACCACGCGGTCGAGGTGGCCGTCTTCGCGCTCGCCGTGGCGTTGCTGCCCGCGGCTCTCGCTGCCTTCGGTGTCCCGGCCTCCGTGGGGTTCTGGACGGCGCTCGTCTGGGCGGCGCACCCGATGAGGGTCGAGTCGGTGTCCTGGATCGCCAACCTCAAGGATCCGCTGGCGCTCCTGGGAATCGTCCTTTCGTTCGCGCTCTACGCCCGAGGCAGGAGGGCGTCGTCCGCGATCGCGTTCACGGCGGCTCTCCTCGCCAAGTCGATGTTCTTTCCGGTGGCGGGACTCTTCCTGTTCCTCGAGGCGAAGAGGACAGGAGAGCGAGGGATCGGCGCGGTCGTCGCGGCCCGGCATTGGCTCGTTCCAGCTCTCCTCCTCGCGGCCTTGGGCGGCCTCCTCCATGTGATCCCCTCGGAGGCGGCAGGTCGAACGCAGCCCGGCGGGAGCCTCGTCCACGCGATTCCATCCGCGGTCTGGGCGCCTTGGTGGTACCTCGGCCGCACGATCGGCCTCGCGCACCCTCAGGCGGTCTACGCCTTCGAGCCGCCCGGATGGTCGGACCCGCGGTTCCTCGCGGCCTGCGCCGCCTGGTCCGCCACCTTTGCGTGGGCGCTCACCAGGGGATCCGACGCTCGCTGGCGATGGTGCGTGGGGCTCGGCGCCTGGCTCCTCCCCTATCTGCCGGTGACCGGGCTGGTGCCCCTCGTCTACCCACTCGCCGATCGGTACTCGTTCGTCCCTTCGATCGCGATCTCCTTCGCGGCGGTCACGGCGCTCGCCGCCACGGCGCGGCGGCTGGCCGCTGCCGTGCCTGCCACGCTGTTGGGCCTCGTGGTGGCGGCACAAGCGACGGCAGGCGTGCCACGCCAGTTGGAATGGAAGAGCGCCGTGACCCTCTGGGAGGCGGATCGTTCCAGGAACCCCGAATCCTGGACGGTGCGCTTCAACCTGGCTGGCGCCTACGGAGAAGCGGGGCGCTGGGACGATGCGCTCGAAGAAGTCCGCGTCGCCCAGACGCTGCGGCCCCGGCGATCCATGCTGGACTGGTTCGTCCTTGGCGAGCTGGCCAAAGCGGGAGCCCCGACGGATTGGGCGGTCGCCGTCCAGATGCGCGTCCGAGAATCTCTAGGAGATCCGGCTGCGCTGCGTGGGGTCGCCGCGGAGCTCCTGCGATCGTCCCAGCCCAAGGCGGCCCGCGTCGTCGTCGATTCCGTCCTGGCCCAATGGGAGGAGGACGCTGGCGCGCGCTACCTCTCCGCCCTCTGCGCCGCCGTCGACGGGGACCCCGCCGCGAGTCTCGAGTCGGTGCGCCGTTCGATCGAGCTGGATCCCGAGCACGTCGGAGCCAGGTTGCTCCTCGAAGTGGCCCGACAGGCTGCCAAGGGCGACCTCGAGGACTGAACCCACCCGTCCCCCGCGCTCACCGGCGCCTGCGCAGGCCGCGGCGGATCGACCACGTCCCCGCCCCGCCGTCGAAGGCGAGGGCCAACGCCTCCGCCGTGAAGAACCCGGCGAACTCCTCCCATGAGAGCGGCGTCGCCCCGTCCATCCGGCCGGGGGCGGCGAGCTCGATCGCGCCCCCGGGGCCGACGATCGGGACCAGGCCGCGGGCGATCGCCCATCGCCTGACGAAGTGGGGATCCTGGCTGATGAAGCGCAAGGGACCTCCTCGAACGGTTACGATGCCCACGGCCACCTTCGTTCGCCACGTGCGCCGGCCTCTTGGGGGTCGTCGTTGACGGAGCGGGCGAAATGGTCTTCAAGGCGAAAAAACCCGCTCTTCCCGTGATCCCATGACCGACGAACGCATGGCTCTCCTCCCCGACGACCCCCACGCTTCGGCCGAAGACTGGCGCGCCAAGGTGGAGGTGGGCCTCGCCGGCGCCTCCTTCGAACGCAAGCTCGTCTCCCGGCTGGAGGGTGGACTGCAGGTGCAGCCGCTCTACACCAGGGCCGATCTGCCTTCCGCCGAGCCGGGCGGCTTCCCGGGGTTCGCGCCGCTCACGCGCGGCTCCACGCCGCTCCCTCCCGACGCTCGTGCCACCGGGCGGCGGGGCGCCGATCCGATCGGCGCGATCGCCCGGCACGGCCTGCTCGAGCTCCACCTCGATCGCGCGGTCGCCGAAGCGGCCTCGGGCGCCGACGGGTTCCGAGCTTCCACCGAGGCCTGGCATGACGCCGGCGCCACCGCGCCCCAGGAGCTGGCGCTCGCCATGGCGACGGGCCTCGCCTACCTGCGGGCCATGGAGCGGGCGGGGCTCGCCGTCGAAGAGGCGGCGGTGCGCATCGCCTTCGAGCTGCAGGTCGGCGTCGACGTCTTCGTGGAGATCGCCAAGCTGCGGGCCGCCCGCAGGCTGTGGTGCCGGATCCTCGAGGCGTCCGGGGTCTCGTCGCCGTCCATGTCGCTCGAGGTGCGCACGGCGTGGCGCAACCTCACCGCGCGCGATCCCTGGACCAACCTCCTGCGCGGCACCGTCGGCGCGTTCGCCGCCAGGGCGGGGGGCGCGTCGTCCCTCACGGTGCGCCCCTTCGACGAGGCGCTGGGCGAGCCCGACGCGCTCGGCGAGCGCATGGCGCGCAACACCACGCTGGTGCTCGACGAGGAGTCGCACCTCGATCGCGTCGCGGATCCCGCGGGCGGATCGTTCTTCCTGGAGCGCCTCACGGAGGATCTGGCGGAGGCCGCCTGGAGCGAGCTGCAGGAGCTCGAGCGGCAGGGGGGGATCGTCGCCGCGCTGCGCTCCGGCTTCGTGCAGGATCGCCTCGAGGAAGCGGCCGCGAAGCGCCGCGAGGAGGTGGCCACCAGGCGCCTGCCGATCACCGGCGTGAGCGAGTTCCCCAACCTGGGAGAGCTGCCCCTCGAGCGGCGCCCACGCGCGAAGGAGGCGATGCCGGCGCCGGGCGGCGAGTCGATCCGTCCCTTGCGCTTCGAGCGGATCGCCGAAGGCTTCGAGCGCCTCCGCGACCGCAGCGACGCCCACCTGGCGCTGACGGGATCGCGGCCCCGCGTGTTCCTCGCCAGCTTCGGGACGCCGTCGCAGCACCTCGCCCGCTCGACCTTCGTGGACAACCTCTTCGCCGCGGGCGGGGTAGAGGCGGTGACCACCGACGGTTACCCCGATGCGGGCTCGGCGGCCCGGGCGCTCACCGAGAGCGGGGCGAAGCTCGCCGTCATTTGCGCGGCGGACGCCTCGTGGGACGACGTCGTTCCTCCCGCGGCGAAGGCGCTCCGCGACGCGGGCGCGACCCGGATTCTCCTGGCCGGCCGACCGGGCGAGAAGGAGGACGCGCTCCGCGCCCACGGCGTGGACGGCTTCGTCCACCTGGGCATGAACGCCCTCGATCTCCTCGACTCGACCCTCTCCCTGCTGCAGGTGGCGCCATGAGCCGCATCCCCGACTTCTCCACGCTGCCCCTCGGCGAGCCCCATCTCACCGGCGATCGGGAGGCTTGGCGGCGCGCGGCCGAGGCCGCCGCCGGCAGGTCCCCCGACCAGCTGGCGTGGGGGACCCCGGAAGGGATCGACGTCGCGCCGCTCTACGACTCGTCCGCCCTGGAGGGCCTGCGGCACGTCGACGGCGTGCCGGGCTTCCCGCCGTACCTGCGGGGCCCCTACCCGACCATGTACGTGCAGCAGCCGTGGACCATCCGCCAGTACGCGGGGTTCTCCACCGCCGAGGAGAGCAACGCCTTCTACCGCCGCAACCTGAAGGCCGGACAGAAGGGCCTCTCCATCGCCTTCGATCTCCCGACCCACCGCGGCTACGACTCCGACCACCCGCGCGTGGCGGGGGACGTGGGCATGGCCGGCGTCGCCATCGACTCCATCCTCGACATGCGGATCCTCTTCGACGGGATCCCGCTCGATCGGATGAGCGTCTCCATGACGATGAACGGCGCGGTGCTGCCGATCCTCGCGCTCTACATCCTCGCAGCGGAGGAGCAGGGCGTCCCCCACGCCAAGCTCACCGGCACCATCCAGAACGACATCCTCAAAGAGTTCATGGTGCGGAACACGTACATCTATCCGCCCGCGCCCTCGATGCGGATCATCGCCGACATCTTCGCGTTCACGTCGAGGGAGATGCCGAAGTTCAACAGCATCAGCATCTCCGGCTACCACATGCAGGAGGCCGGGGCGACGGCGGACCTGGAGCTCGGCTACACCCTCGCCGACGGGCTCGAGTACCTGCGCACCGGCATCGCGGCCGGCCTCGACATCGACGCCTTCGCGCCGCGCCTCTCGTTCTTCTTCGCGGTGGGGATGAACTACTTCATGGAGGTGGCCAAGCTGCGCGCGGCGCGCCTCCTGTGGTCGAAGCTCGTCTCGGGCCTCGGCGCGAAGAACCCCAAGTCCATGGCGCTGCGCACCCACTGCCAGACGTCGGGCTGGAGCCTCGCCGCCCAGGACGTCTTCAACAACGTCGCCCGCACCTGCGTCGAGGCGCTGGCAGCCACCCACGGGCACACGCAGTCGCTCCACACCAACTCGCTCGACGAGGCGCTGGCGCTCCCCACCGACTTCAGCGCCCGCATCGCCCGCAACACCCAGCTCCTCATCCAGCAGGAGACGGGCACCTGCCGCACCGTGGATCCGTGGGGCGGCTCCTACTACGTCGAGAAGCTCACCTGGGATCTCGCGCAGCGGGCCTGGGCGCACATCCAGGAGGTGGAGCGGATGGGCGGCATGGCGAAGGCCCTCGAGGAGGGGCTGCCCAAGCTGCGCATCGAGGAGGCGGCGGCGCGGACCCAGGCGCGGATCGACTCCGGTCGCCAGACCATCGTCGGCGTCAACGCCTATCAGGCGGAGGCCGAGGACGCGCTCGCGCTGCTGCAGGTGGACAACCGGCAGGTGCGCGATGCGCAGATCGCGCGGCTGCGAACGCTGCGAGCCGAGCGCGACGAGGCCAAGGTGACGGCGGCCCTCGAGGCGATCACCCGAACCGCGGAGAGCGGCGAAGGCAACCTCCTCGATCGCTGTCTGGAGGCGGCGCGGGCCAAGGCCACCGTCGGCGAGATGTCGCTGGCGATGGAGAAGGTCTTCGGCCGCTACCAGGCCACCATCCGCTCGGTGCAGGGCGTCTACCGGCACGAGCTCGGAGGCGGAGGAGGAGATCGGATGAACGAGGTCCACGAAGCGGTCGAGCAGTTCGCCAGGAGCGAGGGGCGCCGGCCCCGCATCCTCGTCGCCAAGATGGGCCAGGACGGCCACGACCGCGGCCAGAAGGTGATCGCCTCGGCGTTCGCCGACCTGGGCTTCGACGTCGACATCGGGCCGCTCTTCCAGACCCCCGAGGAGACGGCGCGACAGGCGGTGGAGAACGACGTCCACGTGGTGGGCGTCAGCTCCCTCGCCGCCGGGCACCTCACTCTCGTGCCGCTGCTCCGTGACGCGCTGCGGGCGCTGGGGCGCGAGGACATCCTCGTCGTGGTCGGCGGAGTCATCCCGCCGCAGGACTACGACGCGCTCCGGGCCGCGGGCGCCGCCGAGATCTTCGGCCCCGGCACCGTCATCGGCGAGGCGGCGCTGCGCCTGCTGGCCGATCTCGAGGGCAGGCGGTCCGCATGAGCCTGCGGCCGGCGCGCCCCCGGCTCACGGTGGACGAGTACGTGCGAGGCGTCGAGCGCGGCGATCGCGCGCTCCTCGCCCGAGCGATCACGCTCATCGAGAGCACCCGCCCCGACGACGAGGACCTCGGGCAGGAGGTCCTCGCGCGCGTCGTCCCCCGCACGGGCGGCGCGGCGCGGGTGGGGGTGAGCGGCGTCCCCGGCGTGGGCAAGAGCACCTTCATCGAGGGCTTCGGCAGCCTGCTCACCGGCAAGGGCTACAAGGTCGCCGTGCTCGCGGTCGATCCCTCGAGCACCGTCACCGGCGGCAGCATCCTCGGCGACAAGACCCGGATGCAGAGGCTCTCCACCGACCCGAACGCCTATATCCGCCCGTCGCCGAGCGCGGGCTCCCTGGGCGGCGTCGCGCGGCGCACCCGGGAGGCGTCCCTCCTCTGCGAGGCGGCGGGCTTCGACGTCATCCTCATCGAGACCGTCGGCGTCGGTCAGTCCGAGACGGCGGTCGCGGGGATGGTCGACTTCTTCCTCGTGCTCATGCTGTCCGGTGCAGGGGACGAGCTGCAGGGGATCAAGAAGGGCATCCTCGAGCTGGCCGACCTCATCGCCATCAACAAGGCGGACGGCCCCAACCTGCAGCGCGCCAACCGCGCCGCCCGCGAGTACCAGTCGGCGCTGCACTACGTGCGCCCCTCCTCGCCCAACTGGAGCCCGCCGGTCCTCACCTGCAGCGCCCTAACCGGCCACGGCCTCGACGCCATCTGGGAGAAGATCACGGCCCACCGCGAGGCGCTCACCGCCTCCGGCGAGCTCGAGGCCAAGCGCCGCGACCAGAAGCTGCGCTGGATGTGGTCCATGATCGACGAGGGCCTCCGCGACGCCCTCCGCCGCGCCCACGGGATGGCCGACCGCATCGCCCGCCTCGAGGCCGACGTGCGCGACGCCCGCACCACCCCGGCCCTGGCGGCCCGCCAGATCCTCGGCTCCCTCCGGCAACAGAACGACCGTTATTGAGCAGGCCTGAAGGACGCGCTCCGGCAGCGGTTTGACTTTCGAAGAGCGGTAGGCGTAGCGTTGACTTTGCGTTGGGGGGCGCATGGGGTGTCCGTCGGCGCAGACAAACAAAAGAATAGGAGCGTTGCATGCGAAGCATGGTCTTTGCTGTAGTGGGTGGTGCGCTTCTGGCAGGGGGGGGGGTAACCGTTCCGTCCGCCGCCATGGCTGATCCCACCGAAGAAGTGTTCGACCTCGGTTCCTTCGATCCGGGGCCAGTCGACCCTGGAGTGCCGTTCGACGAATACGTAGAGGACGGCCTGTCGGAGTTCATCTTCGGAGCACCTGGTGAACTCACCGTAGACGCGAGCCACGGGAAGTCAGCGTTCCCGGTTCCCGAGAGCACCCTCGCGTTCTCGTCCGACGACGCCTTCATCCAATTCATGGTCGGGACCTTCAACGCGCGACCGGAGTGGGATGAGGAGGCCGGCAGATGGATTCCGGTGGTCGAGACCACGACGTTTGGCATTCCCTATACCTCCGACTCCTCTGGAACCGGGCTCGTCGAGGTAATGAGCCCCGTCTACACCTTCCTCGGCGGCCCGGACGGCTACTTCCTCATCGGCGGGAAGGCCTACTGCACGGACCCCACGCGCTGTAGCCTCGATTGCAGCCCGCCGCCCACCTCGTCATCGACGGTCGTTCAATCGGCGGGAACTTTCTCGTCCGCGCCTCCTGCGGGACTCGCGGCGCCGGCGACGAGCCTGGCCTCCGCGCTGACAAGTCTTCAATCGAGCGGAAGCAACTTCGATATTGCCGTAGGGAGTTGGGTCGGCATCCTCCTCCCGGATCCGGGGTTCTCGAGGGTCTATACCACTGCCATCGTCCACACCGAGCAATCCGAGGGAGCCCGGCCGTATGAGGTTTTCACCTGCGGTCCTTCTCGAGTCATCACGCTTCCGAACGGGGTGATGGTCCAGGCGCCGGGCGTATGCAGCACCAAGATTTCTAACCCGAATGAGTTGAGTCTGTCGGCAGAGTTCGAGACGATTTATTCGCGGGACTACTGCATGCATGGGACGACTTCCGTCCTGCCTCCAAGAGTGAAAGAAAACGTTCCTCGTATCTCGTTCGAGAAGAGCTTTCCGGTTTACCTCCCAGGGCACTTTTCAGGTTTGAAGGTACACGGAACCGGTACGAGGCCCAAATGGGCGACGTTCGCCAAGGATCACTGCCACTCGAGTGGCTGTTTCAAGCGCGATCCTTGTAAATAGTCTTCCGATCCGAGGGCAGGCCTGGCGCAAACCAGGCTTGCCCCCACTCCTTTGCTTCGAGGGAATCTCGATGAAGCCCAACGTCATCTTTGTATGCTTGGCAATCCTCCTCGGTTGGATCGGCTGCGGCGAAACGCCTCCCCTGGGAGGGAACGGTGGTTCGAGTGCCGCGGGCGGGGAAAGCGGTGGCGGAGCAGGAGGTGAAGGCGGTGGAACCGGTGGCGATGGAGGAGAAGCACGCGACTGTGAAACGCTCTTCGACGAAGGAGCGGCATTCGTCGCGCTTGCCGTCGAAGATTTCGACGGGGCGACCGACCTGACGTTTTCCGTGGACGGCTGTGCGGTCGAACCGTTGCCAGCCGAGGAGACATGTCCGGCGAACTCCCAGTACTACCTGAAGGTTCCGATCGGTCCATCCTCCATCGTCGTCGATTCGCCGCAGGGCCTGCGGTGGAAGGTCGCGTCGGAGCCGACCGAAAGGGAATGCGTCGAGCTATTCGTCCGTCTGGGGGAGACTACGACAATGTTCGAGGCTGTCGGTATCGGCGATGGCGCAATCGGCCAAAAAACAAAGTTCCCCGTTGAAGTCCTTTTGGATGGCGAGGTCATAGGAAATCTCTACCGCTTGGTCGATGATGATGCGCTCGATCATCTGCTCCGAGGTGAGAATGCAGATTTCGTGATCCGCGAGATGTATCGTATTCAGTCGGAAGGATGGTTGGTCGTCATTCCAATCAACGACGCTCCTCATTTCATAGAATACGATGGGGTCGGGATCCTTATTCAGGATTACGTTGAGGGCTGGGTCTCGGTTGGCGTGCTTCGCTAAGGAGCATCGCCATCAACAAGCCGGACGGCGCGCACCTGCAGCGCGCAAAACCGGGTCGCCCGCGAATACCAGTCGGCGCTGCACTACGTGCGCCCCTCGTCGCCCAACTGGAGCCCGCCGGTCCTCACCTGCAGCGCCCTCACCGGCCAGGGCCTCGACGCCATCTGGGAGAAGATCACGGCCCACCGCGAGGCGCTCTCCGCCTCCGGCGAGCTCGAGGCCAAGCGCCGCGACCAGAAGCTGCGCTGGATGTGGTCCATGATCGACGAGGGCCTCCGCGACGCCCTCCGCCGCGCTCCCGGCATGGCCGAGCGCGTCGCCCGGCTCGAGGCCGACGTGCGCGACGCCCGCACCACCCCGGCCCTGGCGGCCCGCGAGATCCTCGGCTCCCTCCGAATCGGCGGACCGCCGGAGCCTCCCGCGAAGTAGGCGTGAGGGGCACGCCCCCCGGCATTCCCATGGGCGTCGCCGCCGGGAGTGGGGCCCAAGCCTTGGGTGGGCGCGCTGCAGTTCCAAGCGGCGCTGGCGCGGACGGGGCAAAACGCCTAGACTGCGCCCCTTTTCGCCTTCCCCGAAGGAGAACCGCCTGATGTTCCGCAAGGTCCTCGTGGCCAACCGAGGTGAGATCGCGGTGCGGGTGATGCGGACCTGCCGCGAGATGGGCATCCGCACCGTGGCCGTCTACTCGGACGCCGATCGCGGCGCCCTCCACGTGCGCACCGCCGACGAGGCCGTGCGGGTCGGGCCCGCGCCCTCGGCGGAGAGCTACCTGCGCGTCGACCGCGTCATCGCCGCCGCCAAGGCCACCGGCGCCGAGGCCGTGCACCCCGGCTACGGCTTCCTCTCCGAGCGCGCGCCGTTCGTCGAGGCCTGCGAGCAGGCGGGTCTGACGTTCATCGGGCCGCCCGCCGCCGCCATGGACGCCATGGGCGAGAAGACCCAGGCCCGCCGGCGGATGATCGCCGCGGGGGTGCCCGTGGTCCCAGGCATGGAGGAGCCGGAGGCCGACCACGCCAAGGCGAAGGCGTTCGCCGAGCAGATCGGCTTCCCGGTGATGATCAAGGCGGCCGCCGGCGGTGGCGGCAAGGGCATGCGCCGCGTGGACGCGGCCGCCGCCTTCGACGAGGCCTTCGACGCGGCCCAGCGCGAGGCGAAGAACGCCTTCGGCGACGACCGCGTCTACATCGAGAAGTTCCTGGAGAAGCCCCGGCACGTGGAGATCCAGGTCTTCGCCGACGGCCACGGGAACTGCATCCACCTCTTCGAGCGCGAGTGCTCGGTGCAGCGCCGCCACCAGAAGGTGATCGAGGAGACGCCGTCGCCCATCGTCGACCCGGACATGCGGGCAAGGATGGGCGAGGTGGCGGTGCGGGCCGCGAAGGCCGTCGGCTACGTCGGCGCCGGCACCTGCGAGTTCCTGGTCGACGCCCACCGGAACTTCTACTTCCTCGAGATGAACACCCGGCTCCAGGTCGAGCACCCGGTCACCGAGCTGCGCACGGGCCTCGATCTCGTCCGCTGGCAGCTCGAGGTCGCCGCCGGGGCGAAGCTCCCCCTCGGCCAGGAGGAGATCCCGTCGATCGGCCACGCCATCGAGGCCCGCATCAACGCGGAGGATCCCTCGCGTGGCTTCATGCCGAGCCCGGGCAAGATCACCTACCTGCGCCTCCCCGGCGGCCCCGGCACCCGCTTGGACAGCGGCGTGTACCCCGGCTACACCGTCCCGATGGCGTACGACTCCATGATCGCGAAGCTGATCGTGTGGGCCCCCACCCGCGACCAGGCGATCGATCGCCTCCGCCGGGCGCTCTCGGAGTTCGTGGTGAAGGGGATCACCACGAACATCGGCTACCTCAAGGAGATCCTCGCCCACCCCGAGTTCCGCAGCGGCGACTACGACACGACGTTCCTCGCCAGGCGGGCCGAGGACCTCGTGCCTTCGCCGAGCGATCGGCTCGCCCGGGTGGCGCTCGTCGCTTCTGCGATCCACCAGTTCCAGCAGGACAAGAAGCGCTCGCGCCAGCTCGCCGACAGCGCCCAGGGCGCCAGGACGGCCCGCTCCCGGTGGACGGAGATCGGGCGCATCCACGCCCTCGGGCGGAGCGGAGGTGTGCGATGAGGTACCAGGCGACCCTCGCGAAGCAGACGCACGACATCGACGTCACCGAGAAGGGCGACGGCCTCTACGAGGTCCGGGTGGGCGACGAGGTCCACGTGGTGGACGCCCTGGAGCTCGCCCACGGGGCTGTCAGTCTCATCGTCGATCATGCGTCCTATTCGGTGGAGTTCGAGGACGGCCCGAACGACTCGGTGAACGTCATGGTCCGCGACCAGGTCTTCTCGGTCGAGGTCCTGGACGAGCGCCGCATGAGGATGCGGCAGGCCGGCGGCCGGTTTGCGGTCGAGGGGCCCCAGACCGTGACGGCGCCGATGCCCGGCAAGGTAGTGAAGTACCTCGTCGCCGTCGGTGACGAGGTTGCCGAGGGTCAGGGCCTGGTGGTAGTCGAGGCCATGAAGATGGAGAACGAGCTGACGAGCCCGAAGGGCGGGGTCGTGAAGGAGCTCTTCTCAGCGGCAGGCGCTTCCGTCGAGAGCGGCGCGAAGCTGGTGATGGTGGAGTAGCGGCGAAAGGGCGGGGGGGGAGAGGCATGTCGGTAGCGGTGGGAACGGCGCCGGGCAGGCAGGGAAGGCTGATGTCGCTGCACCCCAGCGGCGTCATCGAGGGCGGCACGCCATTCCGGCTGTATTTCCTCATCGCCGCCGACAAGGTCTCGGGGAGCCTGTCGATCGTCGACACCCACGGCACGACCTTCGAGCTCTGCTTCAGGCGCGGCGTCCCCGTGTTCGCCCGCACCACCTCGCCTTCCCTCGGGATCGGCCGCTTCCTCCTGGCCCAGGGCGTGCTCGATCAGGACGCGCTCGCCCGGGCGCAGCTCCTCCTCCGTGAGAAGGGTGGCGATCTCATCGAGATCCTCTGCCAATCGGCGGGGATGGAGCCCTCCGAGGCCTTCCGCCACCTGGCAGGCTATGGCCGCGCCATCTTCGTCCGAGCCCTGGCCGTGGAGGCGGGGAGCTTCGGCTGGCGCGCGGACGCCCCGGCGCCGCTCGGCTCCGCTCCCCTCTCCGAAGCATGGCCGCTGGCGGGCCAGGCGGTTCGAAGGCTCCCGGGGTCGGACATCGTCCGCCGCCTGGGCGAGAGGCTCTACCGCCCGATCATGCGGGCCGGCGACGGCCGCGTCGCCATCTCCGAGCTGGGGCTCTCCACCCAGGAGGCGAAGGCCGTCACCTTCTTCGATGGCACCCGCACCCTGGCAGAGGTCGCGGCATCGGCGCCGCCCGAGGATGCCGAGGCCATCTTCCGCGCCGGCTTCTTCCTGGCCGAGATCGGCATGGCCTCGTTCGCCGCCGACCCGCGCAGCGACGGCGACGACGAGCCGATCCCGCCGCCGGTGCCCTCCGCCAGGTACGAGTTCTCGAGCGGCCCGGCCCCCGTCTTTCCTTCCGCGCCAGCGGCAGCGAAGCGGCACGCGTCGCATCCCGCGCCCCGAGCCCCTGCCCAAGAGGCCGATCCGTCCCTCCTGCGCCTGATCGAGGAGCTGCCGAAGAAGGACCACTTCGAGGTCCTCGAGGTCGGACGAACGGCGTCCGCCGCGGAGGTGAAGAAGGCGTACTTCCGCCTGGCGCGCCTCTACCACCCGGACACCGCCGCCGGATCCGAGAGCGCGCGTCGCGCCAAGGAGCAGATCACCGCGAGGCTGAACGAGGCCTACGAGGTCTTGCGCAACGACAAGCGCCGCGACGAGTACCTGGCCGAGTTGGAGGCGGGTGTGTCGGGGGGCATAGACGTGGCCAGTATCCTCGAGGCCGAGAGGTTGTTTCAGCAGGCGATGCTCCTGGTGAAGGCCCGCCGCTTCAAGGAGGCGATCGAGGAGCTCGACAAGGCGATAGAGCTCGACGCCTCCGAGGCTGAATTCCACGCTTGGCGCGCGTTCGCGCGCTTCTGCGGTACCGCGGACAAGCGGGCGGTGGAGAAGGAGTGCCGCGCCGAGCTGGCGAAGGCCCTGGAGGCGAGACCGAACTGCGCGGTGGCGTGGCTCTTCTCGGGGCGAATCTCCAACGTACTAGGTGACGTGCCCGGGGCGATCGAGGCATACAAGGCCTGCCTCGCCCTCGACAAGAACAACGTCGAGGCCATGCGCGAGCTGCGGATGATCGAATCGAGGAAGGGCAAGTGACAGAACTCGTTGGAAAAGACAGGCGGGCCTTGCGCGCGCTGGGGCACCACCTCGAGCCGGTCGTGCAGATCGGGAGGCAGGGGATCACCGCGGCGCTGGTCGAGGCGACGATCGACGCCCTGATCACCCACGAACTCATCAAGGTGAAGATCCTCGAGGGCGCGCCGGTCGATCGCAAGGAGGCCGCCGCGCAGCTCGCCGAGGAGACGGGCTCCGAGCTCGCACAGGTCCTTGGTCGGACCTTCCTGCTCTACAAGCCCAACCCCGACGCACCGAAGATCGTGGTGGGGAAGCCGCCCAAGGCTGCGCTACACGGGCACGTGGGGGGGGAGGGCGATCGTCCGGCCGCTCGCAAGCCGAGGCGCGCGATCACCCAGGGCGCCGCCGACGAAGCCCCCGCCACGCCCGCGGATCGCAAGCCGAGGGGCCCCCGCGCCGCGCTGCCGCCTCGGCGACACCGGTAGGGAACGCACAGAGCCTGTGAATCAATCGCTACGCGCGAGGCGGAGGCGATTGATTCGCGCGCGCTGTGCGCTCAGGGCTCTTCCTTGCGTTCGCTCGACTTAGGCTCGCAGAGTTCGTGAACAAATTCACGAACTCCCGGTCCCCGAAACGGGAACGGGCGCCCGTCGAGGCGCCCGTCTCCGTCTGCTCGGCCGCGGTCGATCAGAGATCGATGGGTCCGCTGAGCTCGATGGGGATGTGTCCGATCCCCAGCCGGATCACGCCGTCCAGCACGTACTCCATGCGCCGCTTCGACTTGATCACCTGCCCGACGGCGGGGAAGTTCTTCTCGCCGAGCACGTAGGGGATCTCGAGCTGCGCCGTGGAGCTGGGCGGGATCGTCTGCTTGCGACCGGCCTTGCCCTGCTTCACCAGCTCCAGCCCGTCGACCGAGAGATCGAAGACCAGCCCCTCGAGATCCAGCTCGAACGGGTTCTGGTTCTCCACCCGAAGGAAGAAAACCAGGCTGATCTCCTTGTCCTGGGCGCTGGCCTCGACGTGCCACACCTTCGCCAGCGGCACCCGAGGCGTCCGCACCATGCCCGCCCGCGAGAACTCGAGCAGGCGATCGTCGTCGGTCTCCACCGAGCCGCGCAGGATGTACTCCAACGGCGCCTCGCCCTCGAGCACGTCGCCCAGCTCGTCGTCCGGCGCGTAGGGCGCGGGTACCGCCACCGGCACCAGGCCGCCGCCGGCAGGCACCGCGGCGGAGAGCTCCATCGTCCCCGAAGCCATCTGCTGGCGCTTCCCGTCGCGCACGACGATGAGCTCGTAGGTCGCCCTCGTCGCATGTACCGGCTTGCCGGAGCCCGGCACCTGCACGTGGGCCACCGCCGTGAACGAGGTGAATGACTGGTCCGTCGCCTCGATCTTCGGGACGTCGGCCTTGGACATCACCGGGCCCTTGGCCACGGGCGCGCCCGCGCAGGCCGCCACGAGCGGAAAGACGATGGCGAGGAGAGGACGCTGGAACGTGTTCATGGGGGATCTCCTGGCTACTAAGGGGCCTTTGCGCCGCAGATGTCGGTCACGCCCGCGCCGGGGCAGCCGCCCTCGAGGATCCGCTTGTTGCGCAGGATCCAGCGGGCGCCTCTGTATTCGACCTGTACGTTGCCGATCTCCGGCACGAACCAGCGCTTCGGCTCCTTCCAAGGCGTCTGGGTGTACTGGATCAGGGTCGCGTCGTAGTCCTCCTCGGTGGCGCCGCCGTCGAGGGACGCGCGGATCGGCGAGGTGGTCCCCTCGATCAGCGTCCGGATCTCGAGCTCCTGCGGCTCGTCCACGGGGGTCGCGTTCTGGTACCTGGTGGCGGAGACCTTGGTGGACACCATCGACGACCGATCCCCGAGCCAGTGCGAGAGGGACATCCCGGGGGAGAGCCGCCACTCGTCACCGCTCGTCACCGACTGCACCCGCGTGAGGAGGAGATCGGGGTTTGTGGGATCGACCACGTAGGTCGCCTGCACGGCGCCGCCGAGCCGGTAGACGATGGTGTGCACGTCCTTCCCCACCACGTCGGAGTAAAAGTCGTCCACGCGCTCCACCGCGACGCCCAGCGTGCGGGAGTCCGAGCCGTCGGTGGTCTCGTACTCGTAGCAGGTGCACGCCTCCACCCCGAAGTAGGCGGCGGGATCCCCCATCGTCGGCTTCTCGATCTCGATCTTCTTGTCATCGTCTCCGCCACAGGCCACCGCCAACGCGAGGAGGGCGAGGGAGGGGATGGAGAGCAGGCGGCGCTTCGACATCATGGCTGACGACCTCAGTAGGGGGGAGTCGGAGCATACCACCGGCGCGCCATCCGCCCAACGCGTCCTGGCGCTCGAATATCGACCGTGAGGATCTCCGGACGTTATGCTCCCGGGCGATGACCCGCTCCAGACGACGGCCCAACCTCGGCATCGCGATCAAGGCCGTCATGCGCGACGCCGCGCGACGGATCCCCGAGCTGTCGACCGTCGATCCCTCGCGGATCCTGGTGGTGGCGGGTGAAGCGAGGCGGGCGAGCCGCGCCACGGTGCGGCCCCTGCGGTTCGCGTGCTCCGGGGAGCGGATCTCCGCCGACGGCAAGCGGGCCAAGCCGGTGGTCCAGCTCCGAGGCCGCCGCATGCTGTACGTGGTGACCTTCCGGCCGAGGTTCTTCCTGCGGTCGTCGCCGGAGAAGCGCGTGGAGACGATCCTCCACGAGCTGTGGCACATCTCACCGGCGTTCGACGGCACCCTCGATCGGGATCGGCGCCACTCCAGCCTGCCGGGGAGCCTCTTCCGCGACCAGTTCCGCCCGGTGGTGGAGCGCTACCTCGCGCAGATGCCGAAGGCGCTCCTCGAGGGCCTCTCCCACGACGGCGAGGTCATCATGCGCCAGTGGATCGAGCGCCCGGCGCCGTTCTTCCCCATCGACGAGGCGGGCGCCAACCGCTCCGGCAGGCGTCCTCTCTTCACGGAGGCGCAGCTCTTCTACGGCCCGCTCAAGATGATCACCGGGGGCTCGCCCGGGCGGCGCAAGTAGCCGCCGGCTGCGATCAGGCGGGCTTACGGCCGGCAGGCGCGCGGACGCCCTGCTCCATGAGCCGGCGCGCGGCGTCCTTCGACTGGGCGAACATCGTCTCGTGGAGCGAGCCGCCGTGGGAGTCCATGGTGATCACCGAGGGGAAGTCCTTCACCTCGATGGACCACATGGCCTCCGGGACGCCGAGCTCGTCCAGCATGTGGGCGCCGTGGACCTTCACCACCTTGTCGGCGAGGACCACCGCCAGGCCGCCGATGGCGTGGAGGTAGACGCAGCTGTGCTTGCGCATTGCCTCGAGGGTGCGCGCGCCCATGCCGCCCTTGCCGATGATCCCGCGGACGCCGTAGCGCTCGATCACCTGGGCCTCGTAGGGCTCCTCGCGGATCGAGGTCGTGGGCCCGGCGGCGACGAAGCGCCACTCGCCGGCGTCGTCCCGGCGGACGACCGGGCCACAGTGGTACAGGAAGCGATCCCGCGCGAGGCGATCGAAGGCCTCGTCGTGGGTCTTCACCAGGTGTTTGTGGGCAGCGTCACGGCCCAGCACCATGGGGCCGCTGATCTCCACCTCGTCGCCGATCCGCAGCTCGCGGATGGCCGATTCGGAGATGGGGAGCTCGATCTTCTTGGGCATGGTCGATCCTAGAGAACGTTGAGCTTGTTGCGGCGGGCCCGGCGGGAAGCGACCTGAACAGCAGGCCCGGCCGTCTTCTTGTCGACGGCCTTCTTCGCTACGGGCTTCTTCGCGACGGGCTTCTTCGCGACGGGCTTCTTCGCGACGGGCTTCTTCGCTACGGGCTTCTTCGCGACGGCCTTCTTCGCTACGGGCTTCTTCGCGACGGCCTTCTTCGCTACGGGCTTCTTCGCGACGGCCTTCTTCGCCACGGCCTTCTTCGCGACGGCCTTCTTTGCGACGGCCTTCTTTGCGACGGCCTTCTTTGCGACGGCCTTCTTCGCGGCGGCCTTCTTCGCGGCAGGCACGGGCACCGCCAGCGGGTGCCCATCGAGCACCGCCTTTGCGCCCTTCACCGACAGCTCACCCTTTCGATACGCCCAGCACATGTAGCTGATCGACACGAAGAAGCTCGCCGGCACCCGATGCCGCGCGCCGATCTTCACCCCGAGCACCGTCGTCTTGCCGCCGAAGCCCATCGGCCCGATGTTCAGGCCCTGCAGCGATCCGAGCAGCTCCTGCTCCAGGTCTTCGAGGACCGGATCGGGGTTCACGTCCCGGAGCGGCCGGAAGAGCTGCTCCTTGGACTCGATGTAGCTCGTCACGCGATCGCCGCCCACGCCGACGCCCACCGTGCCCGGTGCGCAGCCGTACCCCTGCGCCTTCTGGACCGCGTCGATGATGCAGCGGCGGATCCCGTCGAGGTCCCGTCCCGCGCCGATCGACTCGTCGGGGAGCGAATACTGGGCGCCGACGTTCTCGCAGCCGCCGCCCTTCATCATCAGGCGGACGCGCACCCCCCGCTCCCTTCGGGCGTGGAAGTGGATGTAAGGCGAGCCCTTGCCGACGTTGTCGCCGGAGTTCACGCCGGTGATCGAATCGACCGCGTTGGGGCGCAGGTACGCGCGCTTCGTCGCCTCGCGCACGGCGGCCACGATGTCCTTCTCCAGCTGGTGCGCCGTGTGGTCCGGGCCGTAGTCGACGTAGAAGATCAGCGTGCCGGTGTCCTGGCAGATCGGCGCGCTCGCCTGCCGCGCGGCCTCCACGTTGGAGATCATGAGCTCGAACGTCGACCAGGCGCGCGAGCCCTCGGGCTCGCTGTCTCGCGCCCCGGCAAGGGCGTCCAGGACGTCCTCCGGCAGGCCGGAGGAGGTGTGGCGGATCAGCTCGACGATGTGCGGACGAAGAGAGGCCATCGATGAGTCCTTCGTTGGAGTCGTTGCGTCGGGCGAACAAATACCGCCCACTCCGCCGGGCTTCAATCGAATCCGGTTGCACCGCAGCGCACCGAGTTCCCATCTTCCTCGCCCGGGCGGCGCGCGGGCAGGCAGCCTTTCGCGCCCACGTCGCCCGGCGATGCGAACGAGGAGGCCGGGGTGTCGCTCGTAAAGGTCGCCGTCCTCACGGGCGGCGGAGATTGCCCCGGCCTGAACGCCGTGATCCGCGCCATCGTCAGACGCGGCGAGCAGCGCAACCTCGAGGTCATGGGGATCCGGGACGGCTGGGAGGGCCTCCTCGAGGATCGCCACGAGCGCCTCACCCGCCAGCGGGTCTCCGGCATCCTCCACCTCGGCGGCACCATGCTCGGTACGTCGAGAGCGACGCCCTTCGCCACGCTCGACGGTCCGCAGCGGGTGATCCGCACCCTCGAGCGGCACAACGTCGGCGCGGTCATCGCCATCGGCGGAGACGGGACCCTGTCCATCGCCCGAAAAATGCACGCCCTCGGCGTCCCCATCGTCGGCGTCCCCAAGACCATCGACAACGATCTCTCCGGCACCGACTTCACCTTCGGCTTCGACACGGCCGTCTCCATCGCGACCGAGGCGATCGACAGGCTCCACTCGACGGCCGAGTCGCACCAGCGGGTGATCGCGGTGGAGGTGATGGGACGGCACGTGGGCTGGATCGCCGCCTACGCGGGTCTCGCCGGCGGCGCGGACGCGATCCTCGTCCCCGAGCGCCCGTCGCGGATCGAGGAGGTGATCGAGCACGTGGAGCGTCGGCGACGGGAGGGGCGCAAGTTCTCGATCATCGTCTGTGCGGAGGGCGCGATGGTGGATCTGGGCCAGGGCGCGAAGCTGATCTCGCGCGGGAAGGACGAGTGGGGGCACGAGCGCCTGGGGGGCGTGGCCCAGCTCGTCGCCCAGGCGGTGGAGGAGCGAACAGGGATCGAGAGCCGCGTCACCGTCCTCGGCTACGTCCAGCGCGGCGGCAGCCCCACCGCCGCCGATCGCGTCCTCGGCACCCGCTTCGGCGTGGCGGCGGCCGACCTCGTGGTCGACAGGAGGTGGGGGATGATGGCCGCCTTGCGCGGAGGCGACATCGTGGAGGTGCCGCTCTCCGAGGCCACCCGCAGCCTGAAGACCCTCGACCCTCGGATCTTCGACGTCGCCAGCGTGTTCTTCGGATAGAACGGCTGCGTGGACGACTGGGAAGAGCACAGGTTCGTGGTCCCCGACGACGCCGCCGGGACGAGGCTCGATCGCTTCGCCGCAGCCGCGCTGTCCGGCTCGCGGCAGAAGGTGATGGAGGCCATCGACAAGGGCCTCGTGCGGGTCGATGGCCGCAGGGCGAAGAAGGGGCAGCCCGTGGAGGCGGGCCAGGAGGTCGTGGTGCGATTGCCCCGTGCAGGCGAGGCGCTCGTGCCCCAGCCGGAGCTCCCGCTGGAGGTCGTCTACGAGGACGAGGCCGTCGTCGTGGTCTCCAAGGCCAGCGGGGTGCCGACCCATCCCCTCGAGGCGGGGGAGCGGGGTACCCTCGCCAACGCGCTCGTCGCGCGCTTCCCCGGGTGCGCCGGCGCGGGCCTCGATCCGCGCGAGGGCGGCGCGGCGCACCGCCTGGACGCGCCGACCTCCGGCCTCCTCGTCGCCGCCCGCAGCCGCGAGGCGTGGGAGGACCTGCGCGCGCAGTTCGCCGCCCGCACGGTCCGGAAGGAGTACCTCGCTCTCGCCGCCGGCGCTGTCTTCGGCCCCGTCGAGGTCGAGGTGCCGATCGGCGCCGATCCGGGGACCCCCGGCCGGATGCGAACGGTGGTGCAGGAGCGCCTGGCGGAGCGCAAGAACGCCCGGGAGGCCCACACGCTCGTCGAGGTGGAGCGGCGTTTCCCCGGCTGGACGCTGGTGAGATGCACCATCACCACGGGCGTCATGCACCAGATCCGCGTCCACCTCGCCCACCTGGGCAGCCCCGTGGCCGGGGACGATCTCTATGGCGGCGCGAGGCCAAGGGGCCTCCACCGGCTCTTCCTGCACGCGTCGCGGCTCGCCTTCACGCACCCGACCACGGGCGCGCCGCTGGACTTCGAGTCACCGCTCCCGCCGGAGCTCGACGACGTGCTTCGCGGGCTGGCCGGTTAGAAGGGCAAGAGGTCGGCGGGCCCGGGAGGCGGAAGCCGATCGGCCTCGGGCGGGAGGCTCTCCGCCTCCAGCACCACCGCCTCCTCGACCGTCGCCGCGACCACGGCGTTCTCGGCCTGCCGCTCGCCGCGCCCGCGGCCCCGCCTGCGCCTCTTGCCGGAGGGCGCCTCCGCCTCCCCCGCCTCTGCGGGAGGGGCGGCCTTCGGCACGCCGGTGGCGGCGGCGCTCTCCGCGCCCACGACCTGCACGAGCCGCTCGCGCCAGCGAGCCAGGCTGTCGGCGCCGTGTCCCGTCGCGAGCACGTAGAGCTCGTACACGAGCAGCGCGTCGGCGAAGTAGTTCTGCCGCACGAACTTGATCGGCGAGCTGCGCCGCTTGCGGGCGCCGGAGAGCACCCGCTGGGCGTGCAGCAGAAGGCGCGCCCGCTCCGCGATGCGGCGGGGGAGCCTCGCGCTGCGCACCAGCTCCGCGAGCAGCTCGTCCACCGTCCTCGCCGACGCGGAGATGCTCCATGGCACCTGCGGCGTCTCGCCCTCCGGCGGCTCGGCGGGGAGGGGCTCGCCTGCCGCCGCCTCCTCCATCGCGTCGAGCTCGTCGCCTTCGTCCTCGCCAGCGGTGGCCGAGGCCTCCGCCTCGGGGGCTGCGGCGTTCGAAGGTGCAGCCTCCAGGCGGCCCTTGATCAGCTCGTGCTGCGACAGGTGCACGAGGAGGGTGGAGAGCAGCACCGAGTCGTCGGGGAGCGAGCGGCTGCGCACCACGTCGTCCAACAGGCGCAGGGACTCGAAGAGCGCGGCCGAGCGCTCGGGGCCCGCCTGCGCGAGGAACGTCGCGATCGGCGGCAGCAGCACCTCGAGGCCGCCCATCCGATGCAGCAGCTCCAGGCAGCGGTGCGAGTGACCCGAGCGCAGCAGCTTGAAGATCTCCTCGAGCACCCGGGGAGGCGCGCAGCGCGCCAGCTCTTCCTTGTGGCGAACCATGGCACTCCAGGTGCCTGGTTCGATCTCGAGGCCGGCCTTCGCCGCGAAGCGCACCGCGCGGAGGATGCGGACCGGATCCTCCTGCATGCGCACGTCCGGATCGCCGATGGTGCGCAGCTGGCGGCGATCGAGATCCTCGCGGCCGCCCACGTAGTCGAGCACGCGCCCGAGGATCACGTCGTAGAAGAGGCCGTTGACGGTGAAGTCGCGGCGACGCGCGTCCTCCTCCGCGGAGCCGAAGACGTTGTCCGCGGTGATCAGCAGATCACCCGCGGGGGACTCGCCGTTCAGGCCGTTGGTCTCGTGGGGGTTGGCGCGGAAGGTGGCGGTCTCGATGACCTTGCCGCCGTGGAAGTAGACGTGCGCGAGTCGGAAGCGCCTCCCGATCAGCCGGCAGTTCCGGAAGATCGCTCGGATCTCGCCGGGGTGCGCGCTGGTGGCCACGTCGAAGTCTTTTGGTCGCAGGCCCAGGAGGAGGTCGCGGACGCAGCCCCCCACGAGGTAGGCCTGGTGGCCGTGGGCTCGCAGGCGGTGCACCACCTTGAGCGCGTCGGTGTCCAGGCGCTCGAGTGGGATCTCGGGTGGCGGACCGCCTGGTTCCAGCGCGGTCAGCGCCTGGAGGGGATCGTCGACGTAGCGGCGGCGTGGCTCGGAGCTCGTCCGGGTCGGGACCGCTTCGTCTTGCATCGGTTCTCGCTTGGGCACGTGGGTCGTTTTCTTTCTCTGGCGGCTTAAAGCCTCGGTGTTCTAGGAGAGAACGCCCGGGAGGGTCAACTTCGATCCTGGGATCGACTTGCGCCCCAGAAACGACGAGGGCGCGGACCCCTGGGGATCCGCGCCGACGCCGCGAGGCCATTGCCTGTCGCTAGTAGGACGAGCCGCCCTGGCGCTGCTGCTGCTGCTGCTGCTTCTGCTGCTTCTGCGCCTTGGACGCCTTCGCGTCGACGGAGACGGCGATCGGCTGGTTCTCCGCCAGGTTGAACTCCGCGCGCACCTCGGACCCCGGCTGGAGATCCTGGATGGACGCGCTCTTGCCGTCCAGCTGGATCTTCGTGTCCGGGGCGAGCTTGAGCTCGGCCGGAGGCATGTCCTTGCGCTGCAGGGTCATGTTTCCGTTGGTCGCGTCAACGGAGGCGATGGTGCCTTCGACCTTGAAGTTGTCCTTGTCCTTGAAGACCTGTGCGTGCTCGGCGCCCATCTGCTTGGGGCTGGTGGCCGTCCGGCCGCTCGGCTGGTTCATCCCCGGCTCGTTCCCCTGGGGACTGCCCCCGCCCTGTGCGACCGCGAACCCCGGCAACGACATCAGCCCTGCGGCCACCGCCAGCATCGTCATTCGCATCCTCATGCTCCCTCCTCCAGTGCGGCAGCTGAGCCGCCGCCGCCGTCGACAGGATCTGCACCGGGGCGGCAAGGAAGGAAGCCTCGGGCGGCTCTCCGTGGGCCCGCTCGGCCGGCGCCTTTTCGCGAGCGGGCGGGCAAAAAGCGAGGGCCCCGGCATTCGCCACGGGGGCGAAGGCTCGAGGCCCTCGTCACTTCGAGTCGCCTGGGAGGCGCTACTTCGGATTGATGTGGGAGAAACGCTCGTTGATGGCCTTCCAGTTGAGGGCGTTCATCACGTTGTTCACGTAATCTGCCTTCTTGGTGCCGTAGTCGATCATGTAGGCGTGCTCCCATGCGTCCACCGCGCACAGCACGCTCACGTTCGGCCACAGGCCTACGTGGTGCTCGCTCTGCACCAGCATGTTGGCGACGCGCTTGAGGTTCCAGTCGTACACGGTGAGGGCCCAGCCGTGCGCTGACGTCAGGCAGGCCTTCATGTCGACCATCCAGTTGTCGAACGAGCCGAAGCCCGCCTCGAGCGCCTTCTTGAGCTCGGGCGAGCAGTCGCCGTCCTTGGCGAGGTTGCCGAAGTACAGCTCGTGGAGGAACGTGCCGTTGTATGCGACGGGCTCGCGGCGCTTCAACTCCGAGTACTCTGCGAAGGAGTAGTTCGCCTTGGACCGGTCGGCGCCGGGCAGCTTCTCCCAGATCTCGTTCAGCTTGTTGACGTAGCCCTGGTACAGGCCGAAGTGCGCCTTGAGCTGGGCCTCCGAGAGCCCGTTCACCTTCCCGAGCAGATGGTTGAAATCCTTCGCCTCGTACTTGGACATGTCGAATCTCCAAAGAAACCGCGACGGATTCGTCGGTCGCGGGCGTGTGCAGGACAGCGGGAGGGCAGTAGCTAATCGCCGGGGGTTCCTACCGTCAAGACGACTTGAGGCCCTCCGCCCCGCGCGGGCGGTGCTTGCTCGAGGAGAGACGGACGGGCCGAAGGGCCGCTTCCGTGCTATGAGAGCGCGCGAACGAAAGGAGAGGTGGATTCCATGGCGCACAAGGTGACCTACATCCCGGGCGACGGCATCGGGCCGGAGGTGATGGAGGCGGCCATCGCGGTGGTCGACGCCACCGGCGTCTCCATCGAGTGGGAGAAGGGCGAGGCGGGCGCGGAGGTCGAGGCGCGGGTCGGCTCCAACCTCCCCACCTCGACCCTGGAGCAGATCATCCGCAGCGACGCGGCCCTCAAGGGCCCGACGGAGACGGGGATCGCGAAGGGATCGAAGAGCGCGAACGTCGCGCTTCGAAAGGGGCTCGACCTCTACGCCAACCTGCGCCCGGTGAAGAGCCTCCCCGGCGTGAAGACCCGCTACGAGGACGTCGACCTCGTCGTCGTGCGCGAGAACACCGAGGATCTGTACTCCGGACTCGAGCACATCGTGGTCCCGGGCGTGGTGGAGTCGATCAAGATCATCACGGAGAAGGCCTCCACGCGGATCGCCCGCTTCGCCTTCGAATACGCCAGAAAGCACGGCCGCAAGCTGATCACCGCGGTGCACAAGGCGAACATCATGAAGCTCTCCGACGGCCTCTTCCTGGAGTGCTGCCGGAACGTGGCGCGGTCGTACCCGGAGATCCGTTACGACGAGATCATCGTCGACAACTGCGCCCTCCAGCTCGTGCGGGATCCCAGCCGCTTCGACGTGCTGGTGCTGGAGAACCTGTACGGAGACATCATGAGCGATCTCTGCGCGGGCCTGGTCGGCGGCCTGGGGGTCGTGCCCGGCGCGAACCTCGGCGACGCAAACGCCGTCTTCGAGGCGGTGCACGGTACGGCGCCCGACATCGCGGGGAAGGGAAAGGCGAACCCCACCGCGCTGCTGCTCTCCGCCGAGCTGATGCTCCAGCACCTCGGTGAGGCCGAGGCAGCCAGCCGCCTCCGTGCCGCGGTGGAGAAGGTCCTCTCCGAGGGGAAGGCGCTCACACAGGATCTCGGCGGTACCGCAGACACCCGGACGTACGTGAACGCCCTGATCGCGGCGATGACCTGACCTGCCTCTCGCGCGGTCATGGGCCGGGCCGAGCGGCGCCTCCTCGTCTCGGCGTCCGAGGTTGCGACCCGGCGGCGTGGAGCCTATAGCAGCGCCATGGCACGTCCTCTCGCTCTCCATTCCCAGCACGTCGCGGCGCACGCCCGCTTCGGCGAGCGCGGCGGCGCCGAGGTGGTGCTGGGGCATGCGCCGATCGACGAGGAGTATCGCGCGCTGGTCGGCGCGGTCGGCGTGGCGGACCGCTCCCACCGCGCGATCTTCCGCGTGGTGGGACCGGAGGCGAAGCTCTACCTCCATGGTCTGGTCACCAACGACGTGAAGGGCGTCCCCGCGGGGAAGGGGAACTACACCTCGATCATCAACGCCCGAGGGAAGATGTTGGGCGACGCGCGGCTGCTCGTCCTCTCCGACGAGGATCTCCTCCTCGACCTCGAGCCCGAGGCCCGGGAGCAATCCCTCGCCCACCTCGACCAGCTCCTCATCTCCGAGGACTGCACCCTCTCGGACGCCACCGGAGAGTGGCTCATTTTCGGCGCGTACGGCCCGCGCGCCCGTGAGGCAGTCGAGCGCGCGCTCGGCGTCTCGCTCCCCCCCCTCGCTCTCCACGACAACGCGCTCGTCCCCCTCGACGGCGGCGGAGCGCTGGCTGTAGGCGCGGCGCCTGCCGGTGTCGCGGGCGTGGACGTGATCCTCGATCCTTCGTCGGGTCCCGGCTTCTTCGCGGCGCTCGTGGCGGCCGCGAGGGAGCTGGGCGGCCTCCCCGTCGGCGAAGACGCGCTCGACGCCGCTCGGATCCACCAGGTGGTGCCCCGCTACGGCGCGGAGATGAACGAGTCCACCATCCCTCTCGAGGCCAACCTCGACCTCGCGATCAGCTACACGAAGGGCTGTTACGTCGGCCAGGAGGTGATCGCCAAGGCGACCTACCGCGGGCAGGTCCGCCGCAAGCTCGGTCAGCTTCGGGTCTCGCCAGGCGTGACGCCCGGCGCCGAACTCCTGGACGCCGAGAAGGTGGTCGGCACGGTCGTGAGCGTCCTCGATCCCGATCCCGGCGGCGGACCCGCGCTCGCCCTCGCGTACGTGCGGCAGGATCGCCTCGCCGCCGGCACGCGGCTCGCCGTGTCCGGAGGAGGGGAGGCGACGATCACCTGGGCACCCGCGCCGAAGGAGTAGGCTCCCGGGTCTTCGGAAGCAGCGAATTACAACGAAAAGAAAAGAGCCGCGGAGGATCCTCCGCGGCTCTTCTCGTCTTCTTGCCTCTTCTCAGAGGAGCAAGCCCCCGTCGGCTCGATCACTCCGCGGCAGCGGCGCTCCGGCCCTTCTTCGGCGGGCGGCCACGCGGCGCGGACGGAGGAGCGACGAAGCCCTCCGGGGCCGGCATCGGCCAGCCGTGCTTGCGGGCGGACTGGTAGTGCGCCGCGCAATATCCCATCGAGCGATGCGGACGCTTGCATCCGACGACGTTGCACTTCTTCGCGCTGGTCGCGCCCTTGGCGGGCTTTGCCTTGGGCGCCGCGGCCTTCCGGCCAGCGGGGCGGCCACGGCGGCGGCCGGTGGGAGCGGGAGCGGCGGCGGTCGCCTGGGAGCCCAAGGCGTTGGCGAGCTCTTCCTGGAAGATCGTGCGGAGGTTCTCGCGAAGTGCGCTCTCGAGAGCCTCGTCGACGATCGCGCGGATGCGCTGATCGAGGACCTGGGCGAGGGGGGCGGTCTTGTGCCTGGTGGCCATGTACGGGGTGCTCCTTTACAGCGAGTGATGCGGGGCAACCTAGCCAAAGCGCGCCGCGCGAACAAGAAATATCGCAAACCATCCCGTGGATGCGTCTGGCTCGAACCGGGAATCGTGTCTCGGTATTTCCCGCGAGGCCGTCGTGGCCGTGGCGATCCCGCAGGCCGCTCGATCGAGCGTTGAGAGGCGAGCGGCTTCGCTTCTCGATCGCTCGGGCTCTCGAGCTTCCGCGAGGACGCCGGCGGCTTCCGCGCTTCGATCGCCCTCCGCGATCTTCACGACGCCTGCGCTTCGACTCCACGATCGAGCCGCCGGATCGGATCGTCGGCCGCCCGGACATCGATCCGTCGGCGGCGGCGAGGCGGCAGGAGGCTCGGCGACCGGTACCCCCGTTTGGTGGTCCGCCGCGATCTTCCGTCGAGACGCCATGGGAAGGGTGGGGACAGGTAAGCTCGTGTAGTGACAGGGGAAAACGAGAGATCAGGAGGACGCCCAGGCCCCGGACGCCGTTCGACGGGGCTTGACAGTGTGGTGCCCTTGCTGGTCCGATTCGAATTCCCCCGGGTTCTAGAACCGCCGTCTGGAAAAAACGGACCGGAGATGCGCATGAAGATGAAGAAACTGAACCGCGCGGCGCTCTACGCGCTGGTCGCGGTGGGCATGGCGTCGAGCTCGTGCTCTTGCGGGACCCCGGATGCAAGGACAGTCACACCGAAGACCATCATTCCCCTCGAACCCGACCCCACCGGAGAGGCCGAGTTCTTCTACGACTTCGGCATCGTGCCCGTCGGTGGACGGGGCACTCACACGGTGAAGATCAGGAACGAGGGTACCTCCACCCTCACCATCTCGGGCGAGGACGCCGAGAAGCCTTTCGAGATGGACCTCCCGCTCAGCGGCCTCGACATCGGCGTGGCGGGTGAGGCGGACGTCACCTTCAGCTTCCTCCCCACGGTCTCCAACGACGAGCCGGTCCAGACGATCATCGCCCTCAAGACCAACGAGGCGGGCGCAGGGGCGCGCACGATCCGCCTCCAGGGTCAGGGCGCGACGCCGGGCCTCACTTGCAACCCCGCCGCCGTGGACTTCGGTCCCGTCGTGCTCGGCAACAGCAAGAAGACTCGCATCTTCTGCACCAACAACCTCGGCGTCGCGATCGACGTGCAGATCGACGGCTTCACCGGTCGCGCCCGCGATCACTTCAAGGCGCAGATCGTCGACTCAGCCGCGGTCCCCGGCCAGCCGTTCACGGTGGAGGCGCTGGGCACGGTCGAGCTGGAGATCACCTTCACCGCCGCGGCGCAGGAAGAGAACGAGGCGGCCCTCGTCCTCAAGGATGCGAACCCGATCCAGAACGAGCTCGCCCGCGTCGAGGTGTCGGCGTTCGGCGCTCTGAGCGCCATCGTGCTCGAGCCGAGTGAGTGCCAGGACTTCGGCTACGTCGCCGTGGGCTTGTCGGACGAGCGCGCATACACCCTCCGCAACATCGGCACCGAGACGGTGGTGGTCGAGCGTGTCACCGTCGACGACGCCTCCGCCGCCGAATTCCTCGTCACCACCGAGCTGCCGATCTCGATCCCGGCCGAGGGCGTCGGGTACGTCAACGTCAAGTATCAGCCCTTCTCGGGCGGCAAGCGAACCGCCACCCTGACGTTCCACACCAACGACTCCCGCGAGGAGAGCCAGACGTTCACGGGCTGCGCCACCGCGTTCGGCGGCGGGCCGCAGCTCGCCTGTACCCCGACGGCGATCGACTTCGGCATGGTCGCGGTCGACATGCCCGTGACCCGCACGATGCGCTGTAGCAACGCTGGCTTCGCTCCCCCGGGCCAGGCCGTCGATCCGCTCATCGTCGAGAACCCCTACACCACCGAGGACGTCTTCCAGGCCAGCATCCGCAACCCGGACGGCACCACCGGCCCGAATCCCGAGGGCTACGTCATCGACGAGTACTTCTTCGTCGACGTCGTCTACAACCCGGTGAGCGAGGCCTTCGATCGCGGCGAGGTGATCATCGAGTCCCGCGCTGCTCCGAACGGCGAGCTGAAGACGGTCGTCGCTGGGCAGGGCCGCAACCTGCCCCCCTGCCAGTTCGAGATCCAGCCCCGCAACCTCGAGTTCGGCGTCGTGGATCGCGGCGCCAAGCTGGTGCAGTCCTTCACCTTCAAGAACATCCTCGGCTCCGAGTCCTGCCTGATCAGCGACCTGCGCCTCTCCGACGACACCGACGAGGCCTACTCGATCACCCCGATCAACAGCATGGAGCTCCCCGCCGGCGCGGTCCTCAAGGTGCCCGTCACCTTCGCCCCGACGCGCTACCAGCCCAACGTCACCGGCGCGGTCCAGTTCCAGATCTCCAACCGGGACGAGAGCCTCCAGGTGGTCCCGCTCCGCGGCACCGCGGCCAAGCCCTGCGTCCAGATCGACCCGCCCCTCGTCGACTTCGGCAAGGTCGGGCCCGGCTGCCACACCCGTGAGCGCTTCATCCAGATCACGAACTCCTGCCCCACCCCCGTCACGATCACCGCGATCGAGGTGAACGAGAACGGCGAGTCGGACGCGTTCCAGATCAGCCGCCGGCCGAACCTGTCGCGGGAACTCAAGACGAACGAGCGCGAGGAGTTCGGCATGATCTTCGGGCCTGACGATCTCGGGCTCCACAACGGCACCCTCAGGGTCGAGGCGGGAACCGACTGGTACCTCGCCGAGCTCGAGGGTGTCGGTGAGGAGAACGCGATCCAGACCGACACCTTCAACCAGAAGGACCGCCCCAAGGTCGACGTGCTCTGGGTGATGGACAACTCGGGCTCCTTCGACATCTTCCAGGCGGCCGTGGCCCGCAACCTGCCCGCGTTCCTCACCTTCGCCAACGAGCAGAAGGTCGACTTCCACATCGGCGTCACCACCAGCGGCATCACACCCGGCAGCTCCTCCTGCCCCGGCGGCGCGAACGGCAACGAGAACGGACGTCTCTTCCCGATCGACGGGAGCCACCCCCGGATCCTCAAGCCGAACACCCCCGACCTGGAATTGCACTGGAAACACAACATGATGGTCGGCACCTGCCACGCCGACGAGCAGTACTTCGAGGCCGCCCGCCGCGCCCTGTCGGAGCCGCTGATCAGCTCCACCGTCGACACCCGCTTCAACTCGGGCTTCCAGGACGGCAACGCCGGCTTCCTCCGCAAGGAGGCATCGCTGTCGATCATCGCGGTCGCCGACGAGCCGGACCAGTCGACGAGCCACGGCCTCCTGCCGGCGGGCTACGTGGACTTCTTCCGGAACATCAAGGGCGCACGCCTCGCCAACATGTTCCGGTTCCACGCCATCACCGGTCCCGCCACCGGCCAGCCCAAGTCCTGCAATGCGTCCTTTGGCGATCGCCTCCTCTACGCGGTCGAAGAGACCGGCGGCGTTGCCATCGACATCTGCACGCATAACAACGACGAGGTCTGGGAGGAGGGCCTCAGGGAGATGTCGAAGGGCGCCTTCGGCTTCTCGGCCCGCTTCTTCCTCCGGGGCCAGCCGGGCGACCAGAACGGCGACGGCCGCGTCAACGAGAAGGACATCCAGGTCATGGTCGACGGGTTCGAGACCGATTCGGTCAGCCCGAGCCGCGCTCGCGTCTGGACCTACGATCCGGCCAACAACGCGGTCGACTTCGCGCCTCTCTTCATCCCGAGGCCCGGCGCGCAGCTCTCCGCTACGTACAAAGTCCAGTGTCTCCCCAAGTAACGTCTGAATGAACCGCGAGGGAGCGGGGAGAGCCCGCTCCCTCGCGGCGCCGCAATACGCAGGCCAAGGCCTGCAGCCCTATCGGTAGGGAGCCCCCGATGAACCGCGTTCTCGTCACGATGCTGCTGGGAAGCCTCGCTGCGCTGCCGGCGACCGCCTTGGCGCAATATCCGACCACGGTCTGGCACGCGCCCTACGAGACGCTGCCTGGATCCGCGACCGCCCTTTCCCTGCAGCCGCCGTCCGGCAGGACCGGCCAGATCGAGCTCGACAAGGCGAACGGGAGCCTCCCGTTCGACATCACCTTCAACGGAGTCACCTACCAGAAGATGAGGGTGGGTACGAAGGGCTACGTGACCTTCGGCGCCAGCTCGGCGAACACCCCCAGTCCGGCGCTGCTGACCGACACCAACCCCAGCCGCGAGCCGAAGAACCTCATCGCCGTCTGGTGGGGCGATCACTATTGCGACACTGCGGCGGGAGAGCTCCGCTCCCATACCCTCGGTACGGAGGCAGCGGGCGACCGCCGGTTCGTGGTCGAGTGGAAGTGCACCAAGGGCCAGGGCACCAGCGGCGATGCGGGGACGGGCACGAGATTCCGGGCGCAGCTCGTGATCTTCGACCTCCCGGCCGACGCTCCCTTCGGCTCCAACAACGTGATCCGAGCGGTGTACGGCGAGGCTTCGGTGGACGGGACCAACGACTGGACCTCTCTCTCATGGGGGCAGAGGTTCACCATGGGCCAGATGGGACCAGGCGTCAGCGGCGTCAGCGAGTGCCGGCCCGCCGCAACGTCGGAGTACCCCAAGTGCACGTCGAACCACTTCCCGACCAACACCGTCATCCAGTACGGGACGTTCCCGACCGAGGCCGATGTCTCGGCGAAGGTCGAGGTGCTGTCCTTCTCGGTCGACAGCACCCGTGTCAATCTCGATCTCAAGACCACCTTCACCAACACGGGCATGGCGCCGGCGCCTGGCGTCGGCTTCGACGTCTACCTCACCGACAGCCCGGAGGCGTTCAACCCCTCGAGCGCGTACCCGGTCGGCTCGTACGGGACCTTCGACCTCGCCCCCCTGGCCGTCGGCCACGTCGAGTTTCCCCCTCAGTTCTCGCCGGCCATCCAGCCGGCGGTGGGCAAGTACTACGTCTGCATCGACATCGATCCGGCCAACGTCGTTCCCGAGGTGGACAAGGTGAACAACCGCGTCTGTTCCAGGGAAAGGGTGACGGTGGGACCGGATCTGACGGGCACCATCACCCGTCCAGTCGCCGTCGGCCAGGCGAAGCAGGTGGTCACGTTCCCCCTGACCTTCTCCAACATCGGCACCGTGGCCGTCGCAGGCTTCGAGTACACCATCATCGCGGTCCCCGTCGACAATGGCCAGGGGACGATCGACGGCGAGCAGGACATCTACCTCGATGGCTATTATCCCGGCACGCTCGCAGCGGGTGAGACCGTGGCTGTCGACCTGGAGATCGAGCTGGCCCGCTGGCTCCGGGACGATGCCTACTGGTTCCGGCTGAACATCGATCCCTACAGGCTGACCCCGGACGCCGACCGGACGAACAACTCCGCGCTCACCGCGCAGTCGATGTCCAACCTGAAGCCGAAGCTCGCCATGACCCCGCAGCCGGTGAACATCACGTTCCCCTACGGCTGCTACTACGGTCAGCCGGTGTCTGCTACCTACACGCTGTGCAACGAAGGGCAGATGGACGCGAGCGGCTTCCGCACCGGTATCGCCATGGGCGATTCCGACGGCGTCTACCTGACCTACGACACGCCGGCGGCGACCTTCCCGCAGTACTGCGGCAAGCTGGAGAAGGACGTCGATTCCTACAACAAGCAGCAGTGCAAGCCCCTCAACGGGATCATGCCGGAGTGCCCCTACGAGTATTGCGTCGTCCAGTGCAATCCGGTCGATGACACCGTCTGCGAGGGGTTGGGGCCCCCGGGGCTGGGGCTCAAGTGCCTCTACGATTATTCGTGGAACGAGCTGGTGGCGGATGGCAAGCTGCCGGCGGCAGAGAAGCCGTATTACACCTGCCAGCTCGACATCAAGAAGCCGAGCCCCAAGGTTTGCAGGACGATCACCGTCACCGGTGTCATCCCCCGCGCCAACATGAGGGAGGAGCCCCACGAGCCGGGCGAGAAGTACTTCCACGTCATGGACGACATCGACATGATGCTCTCCCAGACGGAACCCGGGGTGTCGACCTCCGGACCTTACGAGTGCTTTGAATCGCTGCCCGATTTCGTCGGAGCCAACCTCAACATGCCGGAGCGGGTGGTCGCAGGTGAGACCGTCGCAGTGGACCGCTCCATCATGAACGTCGGGTTCATCGAGCTCGGTCAAGGCTTCCTCGAGGAACCCGAAACCATCAATGTGCAGTACGGGTACTACCTCTCCCGCAACCGCAACGACGTCTCGACCAGGCAGATCTTCGCCAAGGTGACGTCGACGGACGGCTTCGGCGTGGTCACCCTCGGCAGCATCGCCAACGGCGTCCGCAACGTGGATCGCCGGCCCGAGATCATCCAGATCCCGGCCGAGGTCGAGCCCGGCATCTACTACATCGGGCTCATCCTGGACCCGAACGGAGAGTTCCGGGAGCTCGACAAGACGAACAACACCACGATCCTCGACACCCCGATCGTGGTGGCGCCGCCGTCGCTCTGGATCGTCGGCGACCCGCCGTCGATCGTCGTCCTCAACTCGCTGGTGACGTACCAGTTCGTCGCCATGGGCAGCGTCGGGACCTGTCGCTGGACGGCGGAGTCGCTGCCTCCTGGCCTCGTCCTCAACCCGGACGGCCTCATGACCGGCCGCGTGAACGAGCTGGGCAGCCACGCGTACAAGGTCCGCGCGACCTGCGGGGATCTCACCGCCACCCGCGCGTACGTGATGCAGGTGGTCGAGAACCGAGGCACCCTCGCGATCGCCACGAACGAGCTGCCGCCTGCGCGCACCGGTCATGCGTACGGCGCGTGGATCGACTCCAACAAGGAGCGCCACGAGGGCGTGCAGCTCGTCGCGACCGGCGGCGTTCCTCCCTATACGTGGAGGCTGGTCGCGGGCCGTCCGCCCGAGGGCCTGAACCTCACGATGCATGGCCTCATCACCGGAACGCCGACGTCGTTCTCCGAGACCCGCACCTTCACGGTGGAGGTCAAGGACGACGAAGGCAACACGGCCCAGAAGGACCTCACCATCGTGAAGGTCGGGAACGACACCCTCTCGTTCAATCGATATGACCTGCCCGAAGGCGAGACCGGCATCGATTACAATTCCTCTTGCGTGACGGTCTCCGGCGGGACGCCGGATTACTCCTGGACCTCCGAGGGTGTACCTCCCGGCCTCGAAGGGACGGGGAACGGCAGCACGTTCTGTGTCCAGGGGGTCCCGTCCCAGTCGGGCAACTTCGAGGTGCTCGTCACCGCATCCGACTCCTCCAACCAGTCGCTGAGCAGGCGGCTCCCGCTCACCGTCGTGGCCAGCAAGCTCTCCATCACCAACCCGGCGCTCCCCAACGTGTCGCGTGGCGAGACGGTCGAGATCCGGCTAACGGTCAGCGGCTTCGAGAGGCGCCCGTCGAAGCAGGTCGACTACTCGCTGGTCGGAGGCAGCCTGCCCGACGGCCTCACGCTCTCGAAGGAGGGCGTGATCGCCGGGACGGTCTCGAAGGACGCGCCCTTCGGCACCTACAACTTCATGGTCCGCGCAGAGGACGACTGGGGCCGCGTAGGCCAGAGGCCCTTCGCCATGGCGGTGAACATCGAGGCGCGGGAGCCGATCGTGGAGGTCGAGAAGAAGCCGGGCTGCAGCAGCTCCGGCGGGATGGATCTCTCGCTCCTCGGCCTCGCTCTCGCGGGAATCGGTGTCTTCCGTCGGTCCCGCCGAAAGGCCGAAGGGATCGGTTGATCGCCTCCGAAAGACCTCTCCACGCCGTCGATGGCCTGTTGCGGCAAGGGCAGTCTGCCGCAACAGCCCCATCCAACCCCGGACGGCCTGGCTCTGCGAGCAGGCCAATGCAGCATCGGTTCTCAAGGATGACCGCACATGACCACTAGATTTCGCTGGCTCGCACTCGCTGGCTTCACCGCGCTGCTAGCTGCCGGTGCCGCCGCCTGTGGGGAGACGACGACCACCACGACCCACAACCTCTGCTTCAACGTAGCGTGCGAAGAGGGTCTCACCTGCGACCCGGCGGATGGCCACTGCAAGTGCGGAGGACCCGGTGGGCCGACTTGCAAGCCGGGCGAGGTCTGTAACGCCGACTCCGGCGTCTGCTTCTCGCCCAAGTGCGAGTTCCAGCCCTGCGACAAGGGGCAGACCTGCGATCCCCTCGATGGCGTCTGCAAATGTGGCGACACCGTGTGCCAGGACGGCGAGGCCTGCGTCGACCTGACCTGCGTCACGGGTGACCTCTGCAAGGGCAAGCCCTGCGGCACCGGGGAGGCCTGCGATCCCACGGATGGCCTGTGCAAGTGCTCGGGCGTCGCCTGTGACGTGGGGCAGAGCTGCATCGAGGGCGGGTGCATGGACGACCCCTGCGCCGGCGTGAACTGCACCCGCAACGCCGTCTGCAGCAGGACCGACGGCCGCTGCCACTGCATGGGCTCCACCGGCCCGATCTGCACCTTGGGCGAGGCCTGCCTCGCCGACTCCATGGTCTGCGAGGGCACCAGCCGCTGCGACGGCGTGACCTGCGGCGGCGGCACGGCCTGCGATCCCGCCGACGGCAAGTGCCACTGCGACGGCACCTTCGCCTCCGGCTCTCCCATCTGCGAACCGGGTCAGACCTGCATCAACGGCGAGTGCATCGGCGGCTTGCTCTGCAAGGACGTGCAGTGCCCCGAGGATTACCAGTGCGATCCCAAGTTCGGCATCTGCCGCTGCGGCGACTCGGAAGCTGGCCCAATCTGTGACGACGGTGAAGCCTGCACATACATGCTCGAGAAGTGGACCTGCGCCCAGCCCTGCACCCTGCTCGGCTCGCCTACCGGCTGTGAAAGCGGCTTCTCCTGCGTCCTGGACGTCTCGCTGAAGAGCGGCCAAGCCTTCTGCGCCCCCTCTGGCTCCAAGAACAACGACCAGGAGTGCGTCTTCGCCTACGACTGCAGGGAGGGACTCGTCTGCATGCATGGCATAGACACCAAGGCCTGCAAGACGCTTTGCAGCCGAGATGGAGATGAGTGCTCCGGCCTCGGAAGCGGATACCGCTGCTTCTTCGGTCTTGAGGAGCTGCCGGACGACATCGGCGTTTGCACCAAGGTCATCTAGTAGCTCCATAAAAGTTCGAAGATGTGAGACACGAACGCCCGGGCATTCCGCCCGGGCGTTCTTCCTTCGGAAGGGTGGTCTCCACGATGACAAGCAACGAAGAACTCGCGGCGCGGGCCAAGCGGGTGCTGGTCGGAAATTACAAGCAGCAGCCCATCGCCATCGTGAAGGGGCAGGGCGTGCACGTCTGGGACGCGGACGGCCGCCGCTACCTCGACATGATCGCCGGCATCGCCACCGTGGGGCTCGGCCACTGCAACCCGAAGGTGCAGGCGGCCCTCGAGGCCCAGTCCCGCAAGCTCTGGCACGCGTCCAACGTCGTGTACACCGAGCCACAGGTGCAGCTCGCCGAGCGGCTCTGCGAGGCGTCGTTCGCGGAGCGGGTGTTCTTCTGCAACTCGGGGGCGGAGGCGAACGAGGCGGCGCTCAAGCTCGCCCGCCGCTGGCAGCGGGATCGAGGCGAGGATCGATTCGAGATCATCGCCTTCGAGAACAGCTTCCACGGCCGCTCCCTTTTCACGGTGACCGCCACCGGTCAGCCCAAGTACTGGCAGGGCTTCGAGCCCATGGTCCCCGGCGTGAAGCACGCCCGCTTCGGCGACCTCGCGTCGGTGGAGGCCCTCGTCGGCCCCCACACCGCCGCCATCATCGTGGAGCCGGTGCAGGGGGAGGGCGGCGTGCGCCCCGCGCCCAAGGGCTTCCTGAAGGGCTTGCGGGAGCTCGCCGATCGCCATGGCCTGGTGCTGATCTTCGACGAGGTGCAGACCGGCATGGGGCGCACCGGCACCCTCTTCGCGTACCAGCAGCACGGGGTCGAGCCCGACGTGATGACCCTCGCCAAGGCGCTGGGCAACGGCATCCCCATCGGCGCCATGTGCACCAAGGAGTCCTTCGCGAAGGCCCTCGTCCCCGGCACCCACGCCTCGACCTTCGGCGGCAACCCCTTGGCGGCCGCTTGCGCCGTCGTGGTGATGAACGAGCTGGCGGCAGGCGCGCTGGAGCAGGGGCGCATCGCCGGCGAGTACCTCGGCGCCAGGCTGGACGACATGACGCGGCGCCTCGGTCCCGAGAAGGTGGTCGAGGTGCGCGGCGCCGGACTGCTGCGCGGCGTGCAGCTCCCCCGGGAGGCTGCCGCCACCATCTCCCGCTGCCGCGAGCTCGGCATGATCGTCAACGCCGCCGGCACCCACACCGTCCGCTTCGCTCCCCCGCTCGTCGTCGAGCACGTGGAGATCGACGAGGCGGTCGCGATCCTCGAGCAGGCTCTTCGGGACGGTTGATGAAGCAGAAGCGCGATTTCCTCTCCTTCGCCGGCTGGTCCCGCGGCGAGCTGTCGTCCCTCCTCGATCGCGCCGCAGAGCTCAAGGCCTGGAGGCGCGAGGGCAAGCCACACGCACCGCTGGCCGGCAAGAGCATCGGCCTGGTGTTCGAGAAGGCGTCCACCCGCACCCGCGTCTCCTTCTCGGTGGGCGCCTTCGAGCTGGGCGCCCAGCCCCTCGACCTCCCGGTGGCGTCCACCCAGCTCGGCCGCGGCGAGCCCATCCCCGACTTCGCCCGGGTGATGTCCCGCTACGTCCATGGCCTGGTGGTGCGGACCTTCGCCCAGGAGCGCCTCGAAGAGCTGGCCCGGTGGTCGAGCGTGCCCGTGATCAACGGTCTCACCGACCTGCACCACCCGTGTCAGATCCTCGCCGATCTCCTCACCGCGCGGGAGCGGCTCGGCAGCCTCGACCGCCTGGTGGTGGCGTGGATCGGCGACGGCAACAACGTCGCCCACTCCTGGATCGAGGCCGCGGCGATCTTCGGCTTCGAGCTGCGCCTCGCCTGTCCGGACGGCTACGGCCCCGACGCCGGCATCCTCGCCGCTGCGTCCGGCGGCACGGGCCGGATCGTCGCCTGCTCGAGCCCCGAGGAGGCCGCCGCCGGCGCCAACGTCCTCACCACCGACGTCTGGGCCTCCATGGGCCAGGAGGAGGAGGCGGCGAGCCGGGCCCGGGCGTTCATGGGCTACAAGATCGATCGCCGGATCCTCGCCGCCGGCGCCGCAGACGCCGTGGTCCTCCACTGCCTCCCCGCCCACCGCGGCGAGGAGATCGACGCCGACGTCCTCGAGGGGCCGCAGTCCGCCGTCTTCGACGAGGCGGAGAACCGCCTCCACGTGCAGAAGGCCCTCCTCGAGGCGCTCCTCTAAGGCGCCCGGGGGGCGCGCCGGAAGGATCGGCCCGTGGCAGCCGAGCCCGCGCGAGAGCGCCCGCGGGACACGAGCTCGCGGCTGGCTCACGCCTTCGCATCCGCCAGCCGACCGATGCCCCCTCCAGCCATGCGCTGGTAGCTCATTGGGACGCGTCGCCCTCCTTTGGCGACGCCGACCCATTCTCGAGCGGAGGCGTCATGCGGAAGATCCTTTTTGGTTGGCTGGTGGCATCGGCTGCCCTCACGGCCTGCGCCGGCGACGAGGGCCACTCCCCCTGTAAGACGGACGCCGCGTGCGGCGAGGGCTCCGTCTGCAGCGAAGGTTACTGCATCGCCGATCCGCTCCCCCTCATCGTCCTCGCGCCGGACCGCTCAAGCGCCCGCGTCGGCGACGTCGTGCGGATCGACGGCTCGGCATCCACCCTCGCCGGCGCCCCCGTCACCCTCGAGTTCTCAATCGACCCGGCGGACGCCGGCGACCTCGTCCGCTCCGGCGAGAACCTCCAGGTCGCCGAGCTGCGGGTCCTCCGCCCCCACGTGGACCTCGTGATCACCGCCTCCGCCGCGTCTGCAGCGGGCCGCGCCACCTCCACCTCCGTCCGCGTGGGCGCCGTGAACTCGCCTCCGCGGCTCACGCTGCGCCCCGCCGTGGAGCGCTTTGGCGCCGGCGAGCGCGTCGAGCTCGTGGCAGAGGCGGCGGATCCGGACGGCGACGGCGTTTCGCTCACCTGGTCCCTCGTCGCAGGTCCCGGCGAGCTCCAGGCGTCGGGAAGCCGGGCCTTCCTCCACTCCGCGCCCGACTCCGTGGACCGCTACCAGGTGCGCGTCGACGCGAGCGACGGCAGGCCGGGCGGCGAGACCTGGGCCTCCATCACCCTCGAGCCCGAGGCGTTCGCCCCCACCGTCGCCATGGAGGCACCGGCCGAGGTCGAGCACGTCTGCGAAGGCGATCCCCTCGCCTGCCACGCCAGGGCCACCATCGCCCCTTTCGTCCGCGCCTCGTCGACGGTCTCCGCCAGCTGGCGGCTCCTGGGCGATGGCCCCTTCACCGCGTCTTTCGGTGTCAGGGGCGATCTCGAAACCGCCGTCGAGCTGCGCTGCGAGCCGGCCTGCCCCATCGCAGGGAGCCACCTCCTGGAGCTCACGGTCCGCGACGCCCGGGGCCTCGAGGCCGTCGGCGTCGTGGAGTTGCGGGTGGGCAACCGGCCCCCGATCCTCCGCGTCCACGACGGCTCCGAGCTCCCCCACGACTACGTGGGAGCGGCCTTCGACGGCGTCCATCTCTACCGCGTCGCCCGCGCCGCCGACGCCGTCGTCGCCTGGCACGATCCCGACGGCGATCCCCCGGCCCTCGGGTCTATCGAGTGGTCCTCCTCCGACGGCTCCATCCTCTTCGAGGATCCCGGCTCCCTCTCCACCGGCTTCGAGGTCGTCGGGAGCGCCACCGCCCTGCGCTCCGTCGAGCTCCGCCTCGTCGCGTCCGACTGGAACGGCGGGGCAGGCGCCGCGTCCGGCGTCCTGCCCATCGGCAACCGTCGCCCCTCGCTCCACGTCGTCGACGTCCTCGACGAGGGCCACCTCTACGCCGGCGGCGACACCAGCCCTTTCCGAAAGCTCATCCCGAACGCGAACCTCCAGGCCGCCGACGAAGACGGCGATCCCATCGAGATCGAGCTCTCGCTCCCCGAGGCGGCCCTCCCCGGCCTGGAGCTGATCCGGGCCGGCCGGGAGTGGCTCATCGGCGGCCCGGCGTCGGTGGTAGGCTTCGATCATGAGATCATCGTCACGGCGCGGGATCAGTGGGGCGACGAGGTGAGCGCGACGGCGAAGGTGCGCCTCACCAACCGCGCGCCCGTCGTCTCCGTCTCCCCAGAGGACCGCCGGATCACGGAGGCTGTCCTCGCCTCATTGCCGATCCAGTGCTGCGAGCCGGGCAACGGCGCCTGCACCTACGGCTCCCTCTCCTTGACCGGCCCGCTCCAGGCGACGCTCGATCTCTTCGTGGAGGATCCCGACGGCGATCCCGTCGACCTGCAACTCGTCACGGCGCAGGCCGTGAAGGCGGTGGCGATGATAGCGTCGGGGGGCGACTGGCGCGAGATCACCACGGAGGTCCTCTGCTCCGTGGAGCCGCGCGGCGCCTGCCCTGCCACCGTCCGCATGATCGGCCGCCTCACGACCTCGACCGGCCACCAGTGCGATTACGCCTCGACGACGCTTCGTGATTCGTTCGTCTTCCTCCACGCCTCCGGGGTCGACGTCCTAGGCGATCGCGGGACGATCGAGCCCATCCTCCTGGAGACGCCGTGAACCGCCATCTCGTGGGGGCGATCGCCGCCGCGTCGATCGTCACGCTGTGGAGCGGCGCCGCGCCGGCAGCGGAGGAGACCTGGGCGGTCGTGGGCGTGCGCACCTCCGGAGACCAGGGGATGCGCGAGCCCGTGGAGACGCTGCGGGGCCTGCTGGACGGCGACGGCCGCGACGTGCTGGGCGAGGCCGAGACCCGCTCGCGACTCGGCCTCGAGACGGACGATCTGGACGCGATCCAGCGCCGCATCGACGGGGCGGAGCTCTACTGGTTCCAGCTCGAGCTGGCGTCCGCCAGGGAGAACCTGGAGCAGGCGCTGCGCTCCCTCTCCCACCACGTGGGACAGCGCGCGGCGGAGCGCGACCGGCTGACCCGCCTCCTCCTCGCGGAGATCCACCTGGCGCAGGGTGGAGCGGAAGGGGAGGCCAGGGCTGCCGAGGCGATCGAGCCCATCGCGAGGCTGCGCCCGGGCGACGGCCCGGATCCCAAGGGCTATTCGCCGGAGCTGGTGGCGCTCTTCGACAGGGTGCGCGCCGACGCCGCCCGGATCCCCGCCGGCTGGCTGCGCGTGGAGTGCGAGGCCGCCTGCCCCGGGAGCCAGGTGTGGATCGAGTCGGCGCCCAGGGGCGCCCCCGGCGAGCGCATCGAGCTCCCTGCCGGCCGTTACCGCGTCCAGGTGGGCGATCGCTTCGACGACGGCGCCGCCCGCTCCCTCCCGCGGGCGGTCGTCGTCCACGCGGGCCAGGAGCTCGAGCTCCGCGTCGATCTCGCCCTCGAGTCGGCGGCGGATCCCGCGGACGGCCCCTCCTTCGCCGCAGCCGGCGGCTCGCCTCGCGATGCCGCCCACCGCCTCGCCGGCGCGCGGCTCCCGCTCTCCCGCCTCGTGATCGTGTGGATGGAGTCCGACGAGCAGGCGACGCGATCGTTCGCGCTCCTGGTGGATCCGGGCACGGGCCGCATCGTGCAGGAGGCCTCGTCCTCCGGGAGCCCGCGGGAGGCGCTGGTGCGGCTCGCGGCGCGTCTCCTCGAGCCACCGACCGCCCAGGCGTCGACCGTCGCCGCAGGGATCGACGAGGAGGAGGACGAGGACGAAGACGAAGACGCGGGGCCGGCGGCGCGGCTCTCCGCGGGCGACACCGGTCCGCGGGCAGCGTCGAGGCTCGAAGCGGAGAGGCTCCTCGCGGCGGATCCCGAGCCTGCCGGGTGGGTCGCGCCCACCAAGTGGACGGCGATCGGGCTCGCCGCAGCCGCCGCCACCGCGGGTGTATGGTTGCGGCTCGACGCGGTCTCCCGTGAAGCGGGTCTGCTCGACTCCGCCAGGAACGGCTCGTTCCGCTCGGTCGCGGACGGCCAGGCTTCGACCCGGGAGGCGGCCTCGATCCGCAGCCAGGCCAACCTGGGCACCGGCCTCCTCGTGGGCGCCGGCGTCGCCGCCACCACCGCGATCGTTCTCCACCTCACCGAGTGAGCGGCGCACCCCACACGGGCCTCGTGCGCCGATGTGTCCCCACACAATCAGGGGATTGCACCGCGAGACGACGCTGCGTTGACGTGCCCCCGACCCCCGTCTACTCTTGGCCGGTTCAGGACCGACGAATGGATGACGGAGCCGGACTGTGAAGGGGGCGGAGGAGATCGACGGGCTGGGCCGGCGCGAGGATCGGGTCCGGGTGACGCTGGAGCGGCCGCTCGGGACCTACGCCCTGTCGCCGGAGGAGGCGTTCGCCCTCTCGCGGATCGTCGGTGAGCCCATCCTGGGCGAGGCCCTGCGTGCCACCGGCTTCCCCATGGCCAAGGCTTCCGACCTGCTCCGCGGCCTGCGGGGCAAGGGGCTCCTCCGGATCGGCGACGCTCCGGCGCCCTCCGCGGATGCTCTCCCGGATGACGAGCCCGGGGTGCAGCTGAGCCCCGAGGAGCGCGCCGAGATCCGCGAGATGGCGTCCCGGCTCCCGGGCGCGAAGCACTGGGAGCTCCTTGGGATCCACCGGATGGCCAGCGCCGACGAGGTGAAGGAGGCGTACTTCGAGCGGTCGCGGCGCTTCCATCCGGATCGGTTCTGGGGGCGGGAGTTGGGGAGCTACCGCCGCGCGATCGAGGCGATCTTCCGGCAGCTCAAGGAGGCGGAGGCGACGCTCTCCGATCCCGAGCGCCGCGCCGCGTACCTCGCGGCGAACCCGGAGAAGCGCACCGCCGCGGAGCGGGAGCAGGACGAGCTGACGGCCCGCCGCCGCGCCGAGAGGAGCGAGCGCCTGCGCCGCACCAACCCGCTCCTCCAGCGCGCCCACGTCGCCGCCGAGCTCGCGTCCCAGGCCCGCCGCCTCGCGGGCGACGGGAAGTTCGCGGAGGCCTCGGCCACCTTCGCCGCCGCAGCAGCGAAGCACGGTCGCAGCGACGAGCTGCGCAAGGCCGCGGAGGATGCAGCCGCCCGCGCCAGGCAGGAGCGCGCCGTGAAGGCGCTCAGGTCCGCGAGGTCCGCGCAAGCTGCGGGAGACGTTGCCGCGGCGCGCGCGCGCTTCCTGGAGGCGGCGGAGGCCGCAGCCGAGCCGGCCGTCTCCGTGGAAGCGATCGGATCCTTCCTCGACTGTGGCGGCGACGTGGCGGAGGTGCGGAACCTCGTCTCGGCGCTGATCGCGGAGGCGCCGTCGAACGCCGGCGCCCACGCCCTCCAGGGCCGGATCCTCCTCGCCGCCGGCCTCGAGAAGGCCGGTCAGTCCGCTCTCGAGCGGGCCTTGCGCTTGGATCCCAACGAGCCGTTCGCTACAAGTCGGAAGCGCAAGTCGCGCTGGCCCTTCTAATCCACGAGACGCCGCTCCACATGTCCTCGAACGAAACCACGATCGGCATCGACCTCGGCACGACGAACTCGGTCGTCGCCTCCGTGGTCGACGGCGTCCCCACCGTCATCCCGTCCCGAACCGGCGCCCGCCTCACGCCCTCCGTGGTGGCGATCGCGAACAACGGCAAGCGCCTGGTCGGATCGATCGCGAAGCGGCAAGGGATCATCAACCCCGAGCAGACCGTCTTCGCGGTGAAGCGCTTCATCGGCCGTCGCTTCTCCTCCGAGGAGGTGCAGGCGGCGAGGCAGAACCTGCCGTACCCGATCGTCTGCGGCGCCCACGACGACGTGCGCGTGGAGCTCGGCGGCGTGCCGCTCTCGGTCCCCGAGATCTCGGCGATGGTGCTCAAGGAGCTCAAGGCCGACGCGGAGGCGTTCCTGGGCAAGCCGGTGCGCAAGGCGGTGATCACGGTCCCGGCCTACTTCAACGACGGGCAGCGCCAGGCCACCAAGGACGCCGGCGAGATCGCCGGCCTCGACGTGATCCGGATCATCAACGAGCCCACCGCCGCGGCGCTCGCGTACGGACAAGGGCGCACGTTCACGGGAAAGCTGGCGGTCTTCGACCTGGGCGGCGGCACCTTCGACATCTCGATCCTTCAGCTCAAGAAGGGCGTGTACGAGGTGATCGCTACTTCCGGTGACACTTTCCTGGGCGGCGAGGACTTCGACGACCGCGTGATCGAGTGGCTCGTCTTCGGCTTCGCCCGCGAGCACTCCGCGGACCTGCGGAAGGAGAAGATGGCGCTGCAGCGGCTTCGCGACGCAGCGGAGAAGGCGAAGTGCGAGCTCTCCACCGTCAAGGAGACGCGCATCGACCTGCCGTTCCTCTACACGCTGCCCACCGGCGGCGCGGCGCTGCACCTCCAGCGCGATCTTCCTCGGGATACGCTGCAGGAGCTGTCCGCCGATCTCGTGGAGCGCACCATCCGTACGACGGCGAAGGTGCTGGCGGACGCGAACGTATCGCCTCGCGAGATCGCCGAGGTGGTGCTCGTCGGGGGCCAGACGCGGATGCCCGCGGTGCAGGAGGCGGTGCGCCGGTTCTTCGGCAGGGAGCCGTCCAAGGGCGTGCACGTGGACGAGGTGGTCGCGGTCGGCGCCGCCATCCAGGCGAACGCGCTCACCTCCGGGAACGCCGAGGTGCTGCTCCTCGACGTCACCCCGCAGTCGCTGGGCATCATGGTGGCCGGCGGCTACGCCAACGTCATCATCCCCAAGAACACGACCATCCCCACCGCCGCCGCCCACCGCTTCACGACGGTGCGCGACGATCAGGAGAGCGCCAGGATCTTCGTGCTCCAGGGGGACGAGGACGAGGCGTCGAAGAACGAGCTCCTCGGCGAGTTCGTGCTCACGGGGTTGCGCAAGGCGCCGCGGGGCGAGGTGGAGATCGAGGTCCGCTTCGACATCTCGGCGGACGGCATCGTGTGGGTGTCCGCCGAGGACAAGGAGACCGGGCTGCAGCAGTCGCTGCAGGTCGAGCCCTCCGGCGGGCTCACCAGGGAAGAGCTGCAGGAGATCGCCGCGCGGCACCAGGAGGATCTGGTCGCGGCGCGACCCAGCGCCGAGCTCGTCGCCAAGACCGAGGCCTTGCGGGCGCTCCTCGCCGAGACGGACGATGTCCTACCCCAGGTTCGTGGGATCATCCTCGACTCCACTTTCGGCCAAGATGCGCTCGCGAAGGCCGAGAGGACGATCCAACGGGCGCGCGACGCAGCAGGTGGCACGGACGCACAGGCCATCGAAGCGAGCGGCGCGGAGCTGGAGCGTACCTTGGCCCTGTTCAAGGGGATCCGTCAGCGCGCGTCGGATCAAGCGGGGCATTAGTCGATGGTCGATACGAGGATCCAGCGCCTGCTCGACGACGGCCTCCGCTTCCACGCGGACGGCGCGCCGACGAAGGCGGCAGGTGCGTTTCGCGAGGTCCTCTCGATCGATCCGGAGAACGACGCGGCGAGGCAGTTCCTGCTCATGGTGACGAGCGGCAAGCCGCTGCCACGGAACGGGGAGGAACCCGGGATGGCGAGCTCCGCGATCGAGATCGTGGTGGAGGCAGGGCCAGACTTCGGCCTCGACATGCTGGAGAACTCCGGACCGCGCCCGCCGCTTCACGTACCGGCGCATCATCCGGATCACCGCCCGGGCCCCGTGCGCTCGGAGTCGGACACGCTGATGGAGGGTGCCCGGGAGCTCTTCGGCCTGGGCGACTTCTCGGGCTCCCTGCGCCTGGTCCAGCAGGCCCTGGCGATCGATCCCTTCCACGCCGAGGCGAGCGCCTACCTGGAGCGCAACCGCGAGACGTTGATCCACATGTACGAGTCGAAGATCGGCTCGACCCAGGTGCGGCCCCGGGTGATCCTCCGCCCGGACGAGATCGTGTGGTTGAACCTCGATCATCGCGCCGGCTTCGTCCTGGCGCAGATCGACGGCACGATCACCATCGAGGACCTCTACGCCTTGAGCGGCCTCAGCCGGCTGGACACCGCCCGCATCCTCGCCGAGCTCCTCGAGCAGGGCGTGATCTCCACCTGACGGGGCGCCAGGGACTCGGAGGCGCTCCTCCGCGACCCGAGAGCTCGACCTGACGAAGCCCTCCTTCGGAGAGGCGCGAAGGGGGCGTTCCACTTCTGGCGCGGCGGCTGCCAGCTTGGGCCAGAAGGAGCCCACCGTGCGTCCGTCGATCGCCGCCGCCTTTCTCGTGCTGCTGGGGGCGTGCGCCCACCAGAACGTCCTGCTCCCGGCGCCGGGGGCGAACCTCGCGCCGGACGGCGGCGCCCTCGGCGATGCGGCAGGGGTGCGCGTCGACGTGAAGGGGGACGCGTGGAAAGGCGATCCCTCCAACCTGGGGGACTACCTCACGCCCGTGCTCGTCGAGATCACGAACGATGGCACCAGGCCCATCCAGGTGCGGTACTCCAACTTCGGGCTGGTGGGGCAGTCGGGCTTCCGGTACGCCGCCTTGCCTCCTTTCCAGCCGATGGGGACGGCCTACGGCGACCGCGGTACGCCGGATGGAAGCGTGGCCCCTGCGGCGGCGAGCCCCATCGCGCCGCCCGCCAGGCACGCCGCCCACCGCCAATTCTTCGTCGCACCGTACCAGGCCGCCTACTTCGGTTACTTCGCGCCCTGGCCGTACCCCTTCGCGTTCGATCAGTTCTACTGGGGACAGTACTACTACTCGTGGGTCGAGCCCCTGCCGACGAAGGAGATGATGAACGACGCGCTCCCCGAGGGCGTGCTGAAGCCCGGCGGGGCGATCGGCGGGTTCGTCTATTTCCAGAACGTGGCCCCGCGGGAGGGCCGCCTCACCTTCGTCGCCAACCTCGTGGACGCAGAGAACCAGAACACCCTGGGCGAGATCCGGATCCCCCTCGTGACCGCGCGGGAGTGAGCGGATCGCTCCGTGCGCTCACGCGGTGGGGACGAGCGGATCCTCGTCGGCGGCGTCGAGCTGCCGGCGCTGGGCGCGCTCTTCGGCCGCCTGCCGCTGCACGAAGCCAACCAGCCGATCTAGGTAGGAGTCGAGGGGCGGGCAGCGGATGCCGGTGCCATCGAGGAGCTCGAGGGTGTTGCGGCAGTTGAAGATCACGATCTGCGCCAGGTGATCGTAGGTGGCGTGGTGGTGGCCCACCAGCTTCTCGAGCATCGGGAGGCGCAGGAGCGCGGCGGAGGCACGGGCCGGCAGGCCCAAGCGCAGCGGCTTGCGCCCCGCCTTCTCGGCGATCCGCTCGTAGACCTTGCGGGCGGACATGGGATTGGGGTCCACGAGGTGGAACGTCCGCCCCTTCGCCTCCGGCCGCCGGGACAGCTCGATCATCGCGTCGGCGACGAAGTCGCTCGGCACCACGTTGAAGGGGAACGCGCCGTCGCCCGGCAGCGGCAGCGGCACGCGCAGCGGCGAGGTGACGAGCTGGACGGCGAGGGAGTAGGGGCCGCCCCGGCGATCGATCTCGCCGGTGGCCGCGTCGCCGATCATCGTCGACGGGCGGAAGACGGAGATCGGGAGCTCCTCCATCGCCTTGCGGACCAGGACCTCGGCGCGGAACTTGGTCTCCTCGTAGGCGTTGCGGAACCGCTGCCCCTCGGCGAGCTCGTCCTCATCCACGATCCCCTGGCGGTCGCCCGCCACCTGCACGGTGGAGACGTGGCCGATGCGGACGAGGCCGGGGGCGTCGCGCCCCAGCTCGAGGACGTTGCGGGTGCCGCCCACGTTGACGCGCTCGACGGTCTCCCGATCGCTGTCCAGTCGGCTGATCGCGGCGAGGTGATGCACGTGGGTGACCTCGGCGGCGAGGCGCCGATACTCCTCGCCGGAGAGGCCCAGGTGCATGTCCGCGACGTCGCCCACGAGGACACGGACGCGGCTCGCCTGGGTGGCCGGGAGCGCGTGGAGCGCCTTCTTGGCCTCCTTGCCCCAGCGGCCCTGCACGAGCACGGAGACGCGGCCCTTGCGGTCGACCTCGAGCAGCCTGGAGAGGAGCCTCCTGCCGAGGAAGCCGGGGAACCCGGTGAGGAAATGGACGTTGGCCATCGCTTGCCCCGATACCGAAAAGACCTGGTGGAAACCTCGCGCCCGGCGCCCGTCTTCCGATTCTACGCCCGCGCGCGCAGGAAGCGGCGCTCCACCTGCGCCCATACGTCGTCCACGTTGCGCTCGAGGGCTCGGAGGTCGCCCGAGTTGTCGACGACGAAGGTGGCCTTCGCCAGGCGGGCCTCGGCGGGGAGCTGAGCGGAGAGCCGCGCCTTCGCCTGTGCCTCGTCGAGGCCGTCGCGTCGCATCACCCGCTCGATCTGCTGCTCCTCGGGCGCGGACACGACCACGAGGGCGTCCAGGTCCGCGTGGCTCCCGGTCTCCACGAGGAGCGGCGCCTCGTAGACCGCCAGGGGGACGCCCTCGCGCTCCAGGGCGAGGAAGCGGCGCTCGAGCTCCTCCCGGATCCGCGGGTGGAGGATCGACTCGAGCTCCCGTCGCGCCCGAGCGTCGGCGAAAACGATCGCGCCCAGCGCCTTCCGGTCGAGGGCGCCGTCCCGCACCACCTCGGGCCAGCGGGCGGCGATCTCCGCCAGGGCCGGGCGGCCGGGCTCCACCACCTCCCGGGCGATGCGATCGGCGTCGATCACGGGCACGCCCTTGGCGATGAGCCGCGCCGCCACCGCGCTCTTCCCCGACGCGATCCCGCCGGTGAGTCCGATCCGCTTCACGCTGCCTCCATGCCCTCGGGGGCACGATACAGCACCGCGCGGGGAGGCGCGGAGACGTCGATGATGCGCGGCCGCCGCTCCGTCGCGGGATTCGGGGCACGTGCCGAGGGGCAGGCGTCGCGCGCGGCTTGCCGCCATGCCGCTCCCCGTGATAGCCGCAGCCCTCGATGAAGGTCCTGGCTGCCGAGTTCGTGAAGAGCGCCGTGGAGCCGGGCGAGTGGCCCGACGCCGCCCACCCCGAGATCGCCTTCGTCGGGCGGTCGAACGTCGGCAAGTCGTCGATGCTCAACCGCCTGGTGGGACGCAAGGGCCTCGCCCGCGTCTCGAACACGCCGGGGCGGACGCGGCTGCTCAACTTCTTCGACGTGACGATCTCTCGCGCGGCCTCCCGCGAGGTCGTGCGGATCTGCGACCTGCCGGGCTACGGCTTCGCGAAGGTGTCGAAGGCCGAGCGCGGGCAGTGGGTGCGGATGATCGAGGCGTACCTCGGCGAGCGCGCGTCGCTCCGTGCGGTGGTGGTCATCGTCGACGTGCGGGTCGGCCCCACTGACGACGACGTGCAGATGCTCCGCTGGCTCGAAGAGAACGGGAGGCGCCCCATCGTGGTGGCGACCAAGCTGGACAAGCTCCCGAAGGCGAAGCGGTCGGGCCGGCTGCGGCAGATCGAGCCGATGCTGCAGCTCCCCCCATGGACGCTGCTGGGATTCTCATCCGAAGAGGGGCTGGGACGCGACGAGCTGTGGTCGGCGATCCTCGCCGCCGCCCACGCCGACTGAATCAGTCGCCCATCTCGTTTTCCATGGCGTTCGTGACCAGGGCCTGGAAAGCGGGGATCGCCATCGCCCGCACGCCCACCCGGAGCAGGCCGGCCGTGATCGGCGTGAACAGGCCGCCGCCGACCACGTAGCCGACGCCAGCGGCGATCGCGAGGGTGCGGTAGGGATGCTCGCGCAGCTCCCGCCCCAGATCGAGCTTCGAGTAGAGCTCCGACGCGGCGTTGCCCACGTCGGATGCGATCTGCTGCACCGTGCGGGACCGATCCATCCCATCCTCCCTCGCGTCCATTTCTAGCGGCTCGCCTTCGAGGCGATCTTGCCGAGCACCCAGCCGATGGCGACGGCGCCGAGGAGCGCGGTCCCGGGCTTCTCGCGGACGAAGGCGGTGACACGCTCGTTGACGTCCTCGAGGAACATCCGCGCCTGCTCCATTTGTGCGCTGGCGTCTCGAGCGAACTGTTGCACCCGCTGCCTCGTCTCGTCGTCGCCCTCGATCCCGTCTCCTCCGAATGGCTGTCCCTGGCTCATGGTCCGTCCTTCCATCGCGCGCTGGTGAGCAACGCAACCGTGAATCCCACGACGACGCCGCCCATCAGCACGGGCACCGGCCTGCGGCGGATGGCGGCCCTCCAGTCGAACGGGGTGACGACCCTGCGTCGGATCGCCAGGATCGACTCGGCGATCTCCTGCCGAGCGGTCTCGAGGTCGCGGCGAAGACGCTCCTCGTGATCGAACCGATCGGTGGGCTGGGGCTCGGGCATTCGCCTTCCTCGCCGAAGGGCCGGCGTCGGGATGGCGCTAAGGTAGTTCAGGCCGGAGGAATCCCAAGGAGCCCGCTTGGGTGGCCCGGGAGGGCTGTCGGACAGCTGGGCAGCCGAACGCCTGCGAAGTCGACCTCTTGACTTTCGAGCTCGCGTTTCGAGTATGGAGTCGCCTTTTCAACAATGGAGGATCGCATGCGCACGCTGCCCTGGAGTGTTCCCGCCTTCCTGGCCCTCGCCGTCTTCGCGGCATGTGGCGACACGAAGGAGGATTCCCCGGACGGCTCGGCTCCGCCGGCCCGCACGCTCGTCGGGCCGGAGGGTGGCACGGTCGAGTACGAGGGGCTGGCGCTCGAGATCCCTCCCGGCGCGCTCTCCGAGGAGGTGGAGATCTCGATCGCCCGTACCTCCGACGCGCCGTCGGGGAACTTCGTGCGGCTCTCCCCCGTGTTCCGGTTCGAGCCGGGCGGCCTCGCGTTCGCCGTCCCGGCGACCGTGCGGTTCCCGCTGCCGGCGGGCGCCCGCGCCCCCGGGATCTACTGGGCCTCCGCCGGCGCTCCGTTCCAGCGGATTGGAGGCACGGTCGGGGATGGCATGATCGCGGGCGAGGTCTCGCACTTCAGCGAGGGGTTCGTCGGCGATCCCCCGGAGAGCAAGGGCGGCGCGCTGCGGCCCGTCGCCTCGAGGACCTGGCCGACGAACGGTGATGGGTACTTCCAGGTCTGGCAGCTCGACGCCACGCCGGACGGCGGCGTCCTCGCCGGGGGGCAGTACGGCGGTGCCGTCGATCTCGGAGGAGGGGTGGCTCCGCCCGACGAGGGCGGCTGGATGCTGGTCCGGTTCGGCCCCGACGGCGAGGCGCGGTGGTCCAGGCAGATGGGGAACGCCAGCACCAACTTCGGCGCCTCGGCAGCACTGGCCGACGGTGGCGCGGTCATGGCGTCGTTCAAGTACATCGTCGGGGTGAAGGACGACGGCACGGACGCCTGGCGGTTCGACGTGAAAGGCGGCGGCGAGATCTGGCCTTCGTCGATCGCGACGGACGACGCGGGCCGGATCGCCGTGGTCGGCGTCCTCAACGGCAAGGTCGATCTCGGCGGCGGTCCCTTTCCGGCCCAGCAGGGGCAGGCGTCGTTCCTCGCGATCCTCGGGGCGGACGGGAAGCTCGGCGCCGCGGCAGCGCACGGTCCGGCGGACGAAGGCTCGGTCGTACACGAGATCGTCGCGGCGGCGCCGGGCGGTGGCTTCCTGGTCGCTGGCATCTACACGGAGGCGGTGGATCTCGGCGGAGGGCCGCTCCCCGCGCCGCAGACGCCGCGCGTCACCAACAACCTGCACCTGGCGCGCTTCGATGCGTCCGGCGCCCACGTGTGGAGCACGGCCCTCGAGGTGAAGGACGGGAGGCTCTCGCCTGCCTCGCTGGCGGTCGACGACGCCGGGCGACTCGCCTTGCTCGCCGACTACGACACCGGAAAGGTCGACCTCGGGGACGGTCCGCTCTCCACCGAGCTCCATGGCGGGATCGCCCTCTTCTCGTTCGATCCGGACAACGGCAAGCGCCTGGGGGCGCCGACGGTGATCCCCGGGGCCCGCGCGACGGGCCGCGCCACGAGGGGCCCCGCGCTCTACGCGACCGGCACCTTCGTCGCGAAGCAGGTGGACTTCGGCGGCGGCCTGATTCCCGAGGACGTGCCCGAGGGCAGCGGCGCGGGGTACCTGGCGGTCTTCGGCGCAGATCGGGGTCACCGCGTCTCCCATGCGTGGCCGTGGTGGATCGACGAGGGGCCGCCCCCGCGCATGAACGACCTGAACCCGAGGGCGATCGTCCCGGGCCCCGACGGCGGGCTCTGGTGGCTCGTGATGTACCGGGGCGAGATCGACCTGGGAGGCGGCGTCGTCCTCTCCGATCCGGAGGGACTGAGCGTCGCCCTCCTGCGGTTCGCGCCCTGATCTCCGATCAGGGCGTAGCGAGCACGCCCCGCTCCGCGCGGGCGGGGAGTGCGATCGCCTCGGCCCGGAGCCGCAGGCGGGCGACGAGTGGCAGGTGATCGCTCGCCACCCTGGCGAGCGGTGTCCTGTGCACGTTCACGGACAGCACCTCCCACGCGTCGTCGACGTAGATGCGATCGAGGCGAAAGTAGGGGAGGCGGGAAGGGTAGGTGCGCTCGCGTCTCCCGCCGAGGATCGCGACGTCCTTGAGGCTGCGCCGCACCGTGCGCGCGATGGGGCCCGGGAACCAGAAGTTGAAGTCGCCCATCACCACCAGCGGCCACGCCACCGCCGCGTCCCGGACGATGTCGGCGCTGAGCAGCATGCCGGCCTGCGCCTTCTGCTCGGCGCGGGAGAGGCCCAGGTGCAGGGCGAAGACGTGCATCGGGTGCGGGCCGAGGCGGACGTCGGCCCGCACGCAGCCGCGGGGCTCGCGCTTGCGGACGGAGAGATCGTAGCTGCGGCTCCCGTCGACGGGCAGGCGGGTGGCGATCGCGTTGCCGTAGGCCCGATCGCCGCGCAGGATGGTCGGCTGGTAGATCATCGCGCAGCCGAGCATGTCGCCCAGCACCGTCGCCTGGTTGATCGCCGGCCCCTTCCCGCGGAAGTCGCCGACCTCCTGCAGCGCCACTGCGTCGGCGTCCACCTCCTGCAGCACCGCCGCGATGCGCCCCAGGTCGAAGCGGCCGTCGTTCCCGATGCCGCCGTGGATGTTGTAGGTCGCGACCGTGAGCTCGGTCGGGCCGCTGGTATCAGGTACGAGCGCCATGAGCGGGGACGTATCGCTTCGTGAAGAACCGATGGAGATCGAGGGGGCCCATCACGTCCGGGCCGTCCAGCTCGACGAACCACGGGTGGATGAGGAAGGTCTCGACGTCGCCGTGCCCCACGCCGCCGTGGGATCCGAACTCCCACGAGTACGCCACGTCGCCGCCGGGGACCCCCGCGCCGAAGACCACGAGGTCGCCCGCCGAGGGCGTGGAGACCATCTGCACCAGGTAGCTGCGGAGGCGCTCGTGGTCGTAGTCCAGGATCCCGGCGAGGGAGCCGGGCTCGGCGAGATCCAGCTTGCGGCCCATGTGGAACGCGAAGCCCGCCCGCCCGCCCCGCACCGCGACGATCCCGCTCCCGGGGCAGGAGAGCGTGGCGCGGACCTGGGCGGGCCAGCGCGTCTCCAGCTCGGCGAGGCTCAAGGGGCGGGTCGTGTCCGTCATGTACACATGGGCGATGTCGCCGGCGTCCGCCACCACGATGGGCGGCTTCCCTTCGGTGCCGCCGCCTGCGTGGATGTCGCCGCTGCCGCACATCAGGTGGCCGAAGGGCAGGGCCTCGATCCGCTCTCGGCGCAGCCGCCCCGCGGACCTCGCGTGGGCCTTCTCCTCGGAGACGACGCCGTTCGAGTCGACGGAGAGGATCCAGTCGTGGAGGTTCGGGCCGCCCATGATCTCCTCGATGGGGCGGGTGGGCTCCTGCCCGTGATCGGCGAGGACGTAGAGGTCGTAGCGCATGTCCGGCCGCGCCCGGATGGCGCCGCGGATCTGCGCGAGCCGGTCGTCCGCCACGGTGAGCTCGCAGAGCGCCTCGTGGGAGTAGGGTCCACGTCTGTGTGCCACTTCGTCGTACCCAGCGTAGACGGTGTAGATCGCGGGCACGCCGCGGGCGATGTCGAGGAGGGTGAAGTAGGTGGCGAGCTCGACCGCCAGCTCGCCCAGCAACATCCTGTCGAGGACGAAGCGGGGCTCGTGCTTGAGGCGGCCCTTCGCCAGCGCCCAGACCAGCGAGCTCCACGCGCCGGTGAGGGTGCCCGCCGCCATCTTGCCGATGCTGCTGGCGAAGCCGGCGGTGTGGGCGACCACGGATGCGAGGTGATCCCAGCCGTTCTTCTCGTCGGGACAGCCCCATGGGAAGCCCCTCGCCAGCCGGGCGAACGACCAGGCCGGATCGCTGGCGCCACCGGAGATGATCGAGCAGTAGGTCGTCCCGCCGGTGAGCAGACCCGGCGGCCCGCCCTGGAGGCTGTCCTCCAGCCGGGCGCACTCGTCGAAGTTGCTCATCCGCACGTCCTTCTTGCGGACCTTGTCGTGCCAGATGTAGCCGGGGAGGTCGCCGCGCTTGCCGTAGAAGAGGCAGGCCTGGAAGGCGGGGGTGGACGCCGGCGTGCCGGCGTGGGCCTTGGCGAGGACCTGCTCCCCGCGGTCGATGGCCGCCGCGAGCCGCGGCATGTATCCCTTCTCGAGGGCGTGGAGGAGGATCGGTCGGGAGAGACCGTCCAGGTGCACGATCGCGAAGCGCCTCCCGTCTTCGAAGGGAGGGCGGTGATGGAGGCCGCGCCGGCTCCAGGCGGTGAGCGGCGCGGTCGCCCAGGAAGCCAGCAGCTCCTCGTACAACCTTGCCTCATCGACCATCGGCCGGCCTCTTTCTAGGCGCGCTTTGCGATCTCGCTCAGCGTGTGCATCCGATCGAACGCCCGGCGGATCGGGCGATCGAGCCAGTCGGCGCCCCGCCCGAGGAGCCGGAAAGGCCGCGGGTAGCGCCGCGCCATCCGTTCGCCCAGCGTTCGACGCTGCGGCGAGGAGGCGCCGGTCTCGCGGCCGAGCCGCTCGTGGGGCGCACGCTCGCCCCCCAGCGCGGCCTCCTCGCTCGCCGGGATCCCGAAGCCATAGGGCGCCTCGTACTCGCGGGGCTCCAGCTCGTGGATCGGCGGCTCCTGGTTGCGCGACTCGAGCTCGGCGAGGCCGTCTGGATCCGTCCGCGACGAGCGGTCGGCGGAGCCATCCGGATCCGGATGCGTGGCGTCCGGATGGGCGGGCTTGGGGCCGGCGCCCTCCGATGCAGGGCCGCCACCACGGGCCTGCTCCTGCGCCTCCGGGGGATGGAGCCAGCCTGCCTGCCGCTCGCCGGTCACGGGCCTCTCGCTGGGGATCCGATGTTCCTGATCGCGGCGGAGGACCGCGCGCTCCTGAGACAGGGCCGCCTTGAACTGACGGAGGGGCCCTGCTGGTCCGATGCTCCGGCCTGCCCTCTTGAAGTAGTCCTGGTTGTCCTTGCCCATCGGCGATCTCGTCCCCGCTGTCTGGTCGCTCAGACCAAAGTTAGGGAGAGAACGCACTTCGGGCAGCGAGCGACGAACACGGCTCGCTCGCCTGCGCCCGCATCCGGTGGGATGACGCGGGCCGCGAGGCGCCGTCGCTCAGGTGCCGGCGTAGCGGCGGTGGTCGACCATCAGGCAGCGATCCTGGACGACCAGGATGCCGGCGTCCGCCAGGCGCCTGGCCGCCTCGTCGTTGCGGATCCCCTTCTGCATCCACACCGCCTTGGGGCGGGCGGCGAGGAGGTCGTCCAGGTGGCCGGTCACGTCCTGGGGCTTGCGGAAGACGTCGACGATGTCGATGGGGCCGCCGGGGATGTCGGCGACCTTGCGGTAGACCGGCTTGCCGAGGATCGTGGTGACCTCCGGGTAGTAGACCGGCACCGGGATCACCTCCAGGCCCGCCTGCGCCAGGTACTGGGGCACGTAGAAGGCGGCCTGGCCTGCGTGCGACTCCGGTTTGATCCCCAGGACCGCGACGCGGCGGGCGCTTCGCACCAGCTCGGCGATCCGCTCCTCGTCACCTTCGATCAGGTTGCTCGTGTCGTGGCTCATCATGCGAGGAGCCTATGCCGAGGCTCGCTCGCCTGCCACTCAGAGCCAGTGAATCAATCGCTCCGAACGAGGCGGAGGCGATTGGCGCTCAAGGCTCTTCCTTGCGTTCGCTCGCCTTCGGCTCGCAGGGTTCGTGGATCAATTCACGAAGCTCTCAGGACGCCTTGGCTGCCGCGGTCCCGGCGGGTGGCTCGGGCGCCGCCTCGGCGTCACGAGGACCGTATCCCATGCCGCCGACGGAGAGGTGGAGGGCCTCGATCTCGTCGCGCACGCGGTCCATCAGCGCCTCGCGGTCGGCGCGAACCAGGCCCTTGGTGGGGATCGGCGCGCCGATCCGCACCCGGATGGTGCCCCGGCGGGGGCTCGCGCTGCCCCGCGGGAGCACGTCGGCGGCGCCGTGGATCGCCAGCGGGACGATGTCCACCTGCGAGGCGATGGCGAGCTCGAACGGGCCGCGCTTGAACGGCAGGAGCCTTCCGTCCCGCGAGCGGGTCCCTTCGGGGTAGATGAGGATGCAGGCGCCCTGCTGGAGGCGCTCGGCGGCGATGCGGATCGCGGCGACCGCCTCCGAGCCCTTCTCGCGGTTCACGAGGATCATCCTCGTGGCCTTCATGTACCAGCCGAGGACAGGGACGCTCCCGAGCATCCGCTTGGCCATGAAGCGGACCGGGCTGCGGATCGCGCCGAACGCCGCGGGGATGTCGAGCATCGACTGGTGGTTCATCAGGAAGAGGTGCGGCTTCTTCCAGTCGACCGCCTCGCCGCCCTCGACCACGAAGCGGGCGCCGCAGATCCACAGGACGCCAGGCCCCCACAGTCTCCCGGCGACATGCAGCGGCGCGTCGGGGCCGAAGAGCCGGGACACCAGGGCGACGATCATCAGGATCGTGGAGAGGATCGCCACGAGCAGGATCTGCCCCGCGTTGACAAGGAGCTGGCCGAGCTTCTTCACGTGTGGGAGCGCCTAATGAACGAGGAAAGGACTTCATGCCCGAAGGCCGGGCTCGTGTCGAGGTCAGGCGTCGACGAGGTCGTTCCAGTCGAGCACGGCGACCGTTCGGGCCAGAGGTCCCTCGAGCCGGCGCCAGAACGGCGAGGCGGAGGGTTCGGTCGGATGGAAGGCGCGCATGCCGGCGGGCGCTTCGTCGCGCACCTCGCAGCCGGCGAGCAGCTCCCGGAGCGCGGTCGCCTCCACCAGCACCGACTCCTCCTTCCCGCCGAGCCAGCCCTTGCGCAGGCGGCGAAGCGCCACGTGGGTCACCACGTCCGGCAGCCACACCCCTTCACCTGCCGTGTATCCGCACACGACCGCGGGCTCCTTCCGCATGGGGAGCGAGGCGAGGACGAGCCTGGGGACCTCCACCTTCCCCTTGGCCAGCTCCAGGACCTCGCGCCGGTGGAGGTTGTGGCTGAACACGGTGGAGAGCAGCGTGCCGTCCACGCGCTTGGGGCCTTCTGAGGTGACCACAGGCAGGGCCCCCTCGCCTGCGGGCTCGGACATCGCCGCGAGGATCTCCCGGTTCTGCGCGTCCCACGCTGCGACGATCTCCTCCTCGCGCCGCTCCCTCGGGCCGGGCTCGACCTGATCGGCGGGGTCGGCCAGCGTCCCGCCGAGCTCCTGCACCAACGCCATCGCGAAGAGGGCGCCCTCAATGGCGAAGAAGCGCGGGCGCGCGTAGGGGATCTGCAGGTGGAGCACCCGGGGATCGGGCTCCTGCGCCTCGTCGATCACGGGGCCTCCCGGCCCCAGGAGGGCCCACACGCCTGTATCGGGATCGGTGAGGACGATCTGCTCGGCCGTGGTGGCCTGCTCGTTGACGTAGGGGGCGAGGGTGTCGGCGTCGCGGAGGAGCTCGTGCACCTCGTCGAAGCTGCGATCGGGGGCGCCCGGAGCGGGGTGGAGGAAGAGGTCGTGCACCATGGCCGCGCATCGTAGCGCACGCTCCTCCGGTTTGCGCGGCGGGTGGCAGGGCAGCAGACGATCGCAGTGCGCATGGTCCGTCTCGTGCTGCGACCGGCGACCAGGGTCCGGGAGGTGCCCCTCCGCAGGACCACGAACCTCGATCTCTACCGGGGCGTCGATCACCTGGACGCCGCTGTCGCGGAGCTGCGCGAGCTCGGCCTGCGCGTCTCCCGCGTGCTCGGGCGAAACCGGGTGTGGATGGTGAGCTCGACCTCCACGGGAGGCGGCGTCGCGGAGGTGATGCCGCGGACCTGCAGCCTCCTCGGGGATCTCGGCGTGGATACCAGGTGGCTGGTCCTGGAGCCTGGCGATCCGTCCTTCTTCCCCGTGACGAAGGCGCTCCACAACATGCTCCACGGCGCCCCCGGGCTGGAGCGGCCCGAGGAGGCGAAGGCGATCTACGAGCGGGTGAGCGCGGAGGCGGCGGCCGACATGCGGCACGTCGATCCCCACGACCTCCTGGTGATCCACGATCCGCAGCCGGCCGGGATCGCCCTGCACCTGCGCCGGCCGGAGGCGGGCAGGCTCGCGTGGCGCTGCCACGTGGGCATTCCCCAGCGCAACGAGCAAACGGCGGCCGCGTGGAGCTTCCTGCGGCCCTACCTGGGCGTCTACGATCGCCTGTACTTCACGCTGATGGCGTACGCACCGGACGAGTGGCTCGAGCGAAGCGGCGAGATCTGCCCCGGCATCGATCCCTTCTCCCACAAGAACCGCCCCTTGCGGCCCTACAAGCTCCTGGGGATCCTGCGATCGGCGGGCCTGATCCCGGGTCCCCCCGTTCCTCGCTGGGCGCAGTTTCGCGCGAGGGTGCAGCGGTGGACCGGCAAGTGGGAGGAGTCGCCGCTGCCCTCGCTGCTGTATTGCCCGACGATCCTCCAGGTCTCCCGCTTCGATCGGTTGAAGGGCTTCGAGCCGCTGCTGCCGGCGTTCGAGCTCCTGACGAAGCTGGCGCCGCAGGTGGCTTCATCCCTGCGCGCCAACAGCGAACGGGTCTTGAGCGAGATCGAGCGGGCGCACCTGGTGCTGGCCGGGCCCGACCCGTCTGGTGTCGCCGACGATCCGGAGGCCACGGAGGTCCTGGAAGAGCTCTGCCGAATTCACGACCGGCTCCCGGCCTCCTTGCGGGAGCGCGTGCACGTGCTGCGGCTCCCGATGGTCGACGTGAAGGAGAACGCGCTCATCGTGAACGCGCTGCAGCGCATGGCGGCGGTGGTGGTGCAGAACTCGGTGCGCGAGGGGTTCGGGCTCACCGTGTCCGAGGCGCTGTGGAAGCGGGCCCCCGTCGCGGCTTCCAACGTGGGCGGGATCGCGCTGCAGATCCGCCACGGCAGCGACGGCGTCCTCATCGACGACCCGCGCTCCCCCGAGTCGATCGCCAAGGCGCTGCTCGAGCTCGTCGCCTCGCCGATGCAGGGCGAGGCGATGGCGCGCTCGGGCCGGGAGCGGGTGCGCGCCCACTTCACCGTCCTCAGCGAGATCAAGAGCTGGCTGCTTGCTTTTTCCCGACTCCTCGAGGGAGCAGATCTCGCACCTTCACCCGGCGGATGACCACCGAGACCGCGCCCACGGAGAGGTGGGAGATCACGGTCATGAGGTGGGTGAGCACGGCCAGGGTGGCGGCCTGCTCCGGTGTCGCGCCAAGGAGCCGCGCGGCCCACGTGCACGAGAGGTAGTACATGCCCAGGCCCGCGGGGACGCCCGGGGGGCTCTGCCCCAGGGTGACCGCCGCGAGGAGCACCACGCCGGAGAACAGGCCGGCCTGCACGCCCGCGCCGTAGAGCGCGATGGTGTAGCCGGTGGCCACGGCGGAGATGGCGACGAGGGTGCCGGCGAAGGCGAGGCCGATGCGCAAGGGAGAACCGCTCGCCGCCACGCCGACCGCGAACTCGCGCAGCACGTTGCGGAGCTTGGGGTACTTTCCCTTGCGCTCGAGGAGGTCGGCGAGGCGCGGCACGTAGCGTGCGCCGAGGAAGAGGGCCGCGACGAGCGTGGGCACCGCGATGGCGACGCCGGTGAGGCTCGTACCGAACCCCGACGCGCCGCCGAAGAACGGGCCGCTCGGCGAGAGGACCACGAGCACGAGGAGCGCCACGAGGTCCAGCACCTTGCAGACGATGATCGTCCCCAGGGAGAGCGCGAAGGTCGTGGGCTTGCCCCGCTTCTCCGTGAAGCGGGTGAGAGCCATGGCGCGCAGCGCCTCCCCGAACTTGCCGGGGATCACGTTGTTGCCGAGGAGGCCGATGGCCACCGAGTGATAGCGATCCGAATACGCGGGCTTTGGCTTGGGGAGGGTGAAGCCCCAGCGGAACGCGCGCAGCGGCGCCATCGACGCCGAGAAGATCCCGAACAGGAACACCCACCACAGGTGATTGGGCAGGCTCGCGAACCACTCTCCCAGCGGGAAGCGGGAGACGAGGTGGAGGCCACCGTCGAACGCAGGGCGGAAGAACGCCGAGCCGATGAGGGTGGCGGAGAGCGCGACCGCGACGATCCCGCCGAGGATCCGCTTGGCGATGCGGAGCGCGCCTTTGGGCGCGGCGGCGCCGGGGATGCGGTCGGCGTCTGGGAGGACGGAGTTCATTCGGAGAGTCTTGGTTCCTCGGCGCCGTAGAGCGCGGAAAGAGTCACGTTGAGATCCGCGCCGTGCGCGACCCGGCCGGGATCGGTCCCGACAGGATGGAGGACGAAGGTCCCGGTCTCTTCGGGGGAAGGGCCGCCGTGCGATGAAAGCTCCCACGAGAAAGCAACGCATGCGTCGTCGAACCAACTCCCGCAGAGGAGCAGATCACCGGCGGACGGCGACCTGCCCAGCTCGGCGAGGAGGGCGGCGACCCCTTCCCGCGTCGCTCCCTTCGGGATCGTGCCCGGCCGGGAAGGATCGATCTGTCCGGCTCCGGCGAACGCGATGGGGCCGTGTCGCAGCGAGCGCATCGCCACCAGGCCCACGCCGGGACAGTCGAGGGCCCTCGCGAGCACGTCCGCCCGGAGCCTGGCGATCTCCGCCGCGTCCCACGCCCGATCGCCACCCAGGTACACGTGGGCGTAGTTTCCGCAGTCGATTACGACCGGCGGCTCGTGGGGCCTACGTGGGCCTGGCGTGCCGGCGAGGCGCTCCACCGCCGGCGGCAGCGCGGGCGCGGGCCCGTCGGAGAGCCAAGACGCGAGCGTCCTGCCGAAGATGCGCTCGAAGGGGACCGCCGGGATCTGCCCGTGGTCGGTGAGGATCCAGACGTCGGGGGGATCGGGGACCTCCGCTGCGATCGCGAGGAGTGCCTCGACCGACCGATCGATCTGCGCGAGGACGCGCAGGGCGTCGTCGGTCCCGCGCCGATGCGAGAACTCGTCGTACTCGTGGAGGCAGACGAAGGTGCGGGGAACGCCTCGCATCAGATCGAGGATCGCGCCGCCCTTCCCCAGCTCGGTGGCGAGGGTCCCGACCCCGAGGTGGTTGATGAGAAACATGAGCTCGTGGCGGCTGGAGCCGAACCAGCGGCGAAAGCGCGCCATCGTCCCCACGAAGTCTGCGCTCTCCGTCGCGAGCCGAAAGAGGAGGCTGGCGAGGATCTGTCCCTTGACGAGGGCGTCGGCGCGCCAGCCGGCGACAGGCGATCGCGCCTGCGCCACGCGCTCTCTCAGGTCCCGCCTCGCCCGGCCGAGGCCGGCGGTCGTGAGGACGTTGCCGCTGCCGCCTGCGAGGATCGACACATAGCTCGTGCCTCCGGCGAGGAGGCCAGGTCCCGCCGCGTCCTGCAGCCGCTCCTCGACCAGGAGCGCGTCGGAGGGGCCGTTCATCTGGAGCTTCCTGCCCAGCTTGCGATCGAACCAGGAGAAGGACGGCACGTCCGGATGCTTTGCGCCGAAGAAGAGGCCGGCCTGGAACGCCGTGGTTGTGGACGGCATCCCGGAGAAGGCGCTGCTCTCGACGTGGGTGGGGCCGTCGCGCAGCGTCGGGAGGAAGCGGAGGTGCCCCGCGCGCTCCGCCCTCCGCAGGGCGTGCCCTCCGACGCCGTCGAGGAAGATCAGGAGGAGACGACGGCTCCGCGAAGGCTCCCGTTTCACCATCGGCGAGAGGGTCCGCACCAGCGAGCGGGCCCATCGTCGCACGGCGGGGCGGACCGCGAGGAGGCTCGGGTCGAGAGGCCGGGGCGGGAGTGGCCCCACCGGGAGCGTGCGAGGTATCACACGATCCAAGGTGGGGCGTGCCGCATCCCCGGACACGTAGGGGGCGCCCGGATGGGGCGCTATTGGCGCTCGTAGCGGATGTCGACGATCGTGACCTCGACCTCACCCTTGGGCCGGATGACGATCGCCTCGTCGCCCACCTTCTTGCCGAGCAGCGCCTTGGCGAGGGGCGACTCCACGCTGATCTTGCGGGCGCGCACGTCGAACTCGTCGGGGCCGACGATGCGGTAGGTCGCCTCCACGCCGTCTTCGTCCTCGACCTTGACCCAGGCGCCGAAGAAGACCTTGCCCTCCTGCTCGGGCGCCGGATCCACCACGGTGAGGGAGTCGAGCCTCTTCGACAGGAAGCGGATGCGGCGGTCGATCTCGCGCAACTTCTTCTTGCCGTAGATGTACTCGGCGTTTTCGGAGCGATCGCCCTGGGCCGCGGCCCACATCACCTCGGTGGTGATCTTGGGGCGGTCCACCTTCCAGAGGCGCTCGAGCTCCGCCTGCAGCGTCTCGAAGCCCTCGCGGGTGATGTACCGCGCCCCCTTGGGCGTCTGATCCGTCTCGCCCTCGTCTTCCAGCGAGAGCTCGTCCTCGAAGTCGTTCTCTTTGGTGAATGCCTTGGACATCGGGAGAGGCTAACGCCCGGGGCCTGCGAAACAAGCCCGTCCAGGGAAAAAGGCGAAGGCCGGACGCCCTTGACGAGCGTCCGGCCTTCTTTTGGCGTCCCCACGGGGATTCGAACCCCGGTTACCGCCTTGAAAGGGCGGCGTCCTGGGCCTCTGGACGATGGGGACAGGACGATTTCTTGGTGAGCCGCGTGGGAGTCGAACCCACAACCATCGGCTTAAAAGGCCGTTGCTCTGCCATTGAGCTAGCGGCTCCTTCCGAAAATCGGGCGCAATCTAGGCGGCGCGGGGCTCACAAGTCAACGGCGTTTGCCGCCCTTGGCGGCGGCGACGACCACCTTCACCTGCTGCCGATGTCCTTCGCAGCTCACCTCGACCATGGTCTCGCCCGGGTTGTACGGCCAGACCTGGAGCGACTTGTCGACGTTGCAGATCTTCTCGTCGACGCAGCGGGCCTTCACCGTGCGACCCTCCATCGACTTCCCCCGGGCGTCGAGGACCCGCACGGCGAGCCGCACCGGATCCGCGTCCTGGACGAAGGAGAGCTCGACGGGATCCACCTCGAGGGCCTCCACCGAGTTCACGTCGACCACGATCTCGCCGACGAGGTCGCCTCTCTTGGCGACGATCCGCGTCTGGCCGGGGCCGACGGCGGTGAGCTTTCCGTCCGCGTCGACGGTCACGACCTTCTCGTCCTCCGAGGTCCAGGAGGAGGGGCGCTCGCGGGGGAAGACCTGGCCGCGGCGGTTCTTCGCCACCGCCCGCACCACCTTCGTCGCGCCCCTGGCGTCGAACGACACCGTTCCCGGTTCCATCTCGTAGAACTCCGGCTGGGAGCAGCCGGACGCGAGGACGACGAGTCCGAGGGCGAGGAGTGCGGTGCGCATCGTGTCTCCTGGAGGTGTAGGTACCTCGATCCGTACCATCCGGCGCCGCCAGGCGCTAGCGCCTGCGCGCCGCGACGGCGACGGGGCGGACCGTGCTCTCGTCCACCGGAGGAGGGCCGATGCCGGCAGGGCCGGCGTCCGGAACGGCGCGCCCGGAGCGGATCGCCTCGTAGGCGCGGCCTATGCGACGCATCTGCTCGGGATCGCCGCCGCGATCCGGGTGGTGCTGGAGCGCCAGCTCGCGATAGCGGGCGTGCACCGACTCGAGCGGCGTGCCGGGCGGGACGCCGAGGACGAACCAGGCGTCCTCTTCGTCCAGGCGGCGCAGGAAGGACTCGAGACGCGCCTTCACCTGCCGGAAACGGGCGTCCTGCTGGGGCGCGGGCTTCGCACGGGGGGCGGGGCGGACGCCCGCGCTCCGCCGCAGCACCTCGTCGTATGAGGAGGCGTAGGTCCGATCGCAGCGGGCGCAGGAGAAGTACGCGCCGCTGGCCGACGCGGCGCGGGAGAGGCGCGAGCCGCAGTGCGAGCACTCGACGTCGCAGGTGTCCCAGATCGTGGTGGAAGAGCGAGAACGATGGACCGGAGGCACGCCGCGATTGTCTTCGGAACCCGCGCGCGGACCAGCGGAAATTGCCGGCGCGGTTGTGGATATCCGATCGCTCGGGCGACCGAAGGGAGATCGACCTTTCCGCCGCTTCGGGGCAAGATCCGCGCGATGCTTCGCGCCCTCGTCTTCGCGCTCGCCGTCGCGCTCTCCGCACCCGCCGCTGCGGCGGAGGATCCCCTCGAGCTCCTGTGGAGCAACCGCCTGGACTTCGCCGCCGACGGCAGCCCCCAGGTGACGGTGCGGATCGAGGAGGGTGCCTCCGAGATCGCGATCGTCACCAAGGGCACGGCGCAGATCTCGGCGGGCGCCCTGCAGTCGCCGCCGGGGTCGGCGTGGCGGTTTCGGGTGGAGGGCGGCGTCCCGGCGAAGGTGCGGTGGGCCGCGCAGGTGGCGGACTTCCGCCTCCGCGATCGGGAGCCGGCGGAGGCCGCGCTCGCCACGTGGAGGGAGCGAGGTTTCGCCGCTCGGGCGGTGACGGTGGGCGGGATCTTCGGCTTCCAGGGCCGGGCGATCGACAACCGCCGCTACGCGATCCTCCTGTCGGAGCCGGGCTCCCGCGTGGACGCGGAGCGGATGGCGCGGGAGGCCGAGGAGCGGTTCGGCGCGAAGGCGACGCTCTTCGAGGAGCTGATCGAGCGCCCGTCGGGGCGGATCGTGGTCGTCGATCCCGCGGGGCGCGTCGCGGCGAGCGCGCCCGGCGTGGTGGTGGTGGAGCCGCGCGACGCCGCCGGGATCACCGTGCTGCAGGTGGAGCACGACATCGGCTACGCGGCGCAGGGGCGTGCCGATCGCACCTACCGCGGCAGGATCTTCGTCACCGTCGACTCCAGCGGGAAGGCGGCGGCGGTCGGCGTGCTGCCGATGGAGGAGCTGGTGCGGGGGATCGTCCCGAGCGAGATCTTCGCGTCGGCGCCCGCCGAGGCCCTCGCCGCCCAGGCGGTGGCGGCCCGGGGGGAGGTGCTCGCCAAGATCGGCGTCCGGCACCGGGCGGATCCCTGGCTGATCTGCGCCGAGCAGCACTGCCAGGTCTACAAGGGCCTCTCCGGAGAACATCACAAGACCAACGACGCGATCGCGGCGTCGCGGGGGGAAGTGCTCTTCGGTGACGGTGGAAACCTCGTCGACTCGGTGTACTCGTCCACGTGCGGCGGCCACACCGAGGACAACGAGGTGGTCTGGGGCACGCCGCCCGATCCGAACCTGCGCGGCGTCCCGGACTGGATCGACCATCCGGAGCTCTCGCGGTACGCCGCCAGGGTGGAGGACGTGCGGGGGTTTCTGGAGGCGAAGGTCCCCGGCATGTGCCGGACGGCGACCTTCGCGAGGGCCGAGAAGTTCCGGTGGGAGCGCCGCTTCGGGCGGGACGAGCTCGAGGCCCTGCTGCGGCCGCTGGGTGTCGGCTCGATCGTATCGCTGCGGGCGGAGGGACGCGGCGCCTCCGGCAGGGCGACGCGCCTGGTGGTGGAGGGCACGGCCGGCACCCGCGAGGTGACGGGGGAGCTGACGATCCGCCGCCTGCTCAAGAACCTGAACTCCTCCCTCTTCGTCATCGAGCCGGACGGGGCGCCCGCCACCGCTTGGACCTTCCGCGGGGGCGGCTGGGGCCACGGGGTGGGCATGTGCCAGATGGGCGCGATCGGCAGGGCCGAGCGGGGGCACGATCACCGGGAGATCCTGCGGCACTACTACTCGGGGGCTGAGACGGTGCGGCTGTACTGAAAGGAGCACGAGCGGCCGCCTCCCTGGCAGGAGTGAATTCCTCCGTGGCAAGGGTTAGCCTTGGATCTTGGTGGAGCCCCTTCTTCGCGAGCGACGGCGGCGACAGGCCGCAGGGAGGGACCGGAAGCGTCTCGCGGTCTCGCTCGTCCTCGCGCTTGTCTTCCACCTGATCGCGATCCCGGTCGGGCTCCTGTCGTTCCGCCACGTCCCCGAGGAGGAGGCGAAGGTCGCGCTCGTGCAGATTCCCGCGAGCCAGTGGGACGCCGCGATGCAGGGGGCGCGATCGATCGAGCCGGGTGGAAAGCGCCTGCAGCCGGAGCCGAACCGTCTCGAGCCGAAGAAGGCGGAGCCCGCCGAGAGGGAGTCGGCCCGGACGCCGCCGGAGAAGAAAGAACCGGAGAAGGCGCCGATCCTCGAGAGGGCGGAGAAGCCGGCCGGACAGACCGTGAAGACGGTTCCAGGCAACCAGCAGCGATCCCCCGAAGCGCGCCTCTCGGGGGAGAGCGACAACCGGGTCGAGAAGGAGACGGTGTCGCGGGACCGACAGAACGCCAAGGTGGTCGCGCCGAGAGCCACCGCGCCCCGGATCACGCCGCCGGGGAACTCCGAAGGCGACGCGGCGGCGATCGGCTCCGGAAGCGGAGAGGGTGAAGAGCACGACGCGCAGAAGTTCGGCACCAGGCTCGAGCTGCCCTCCATCGCCCGACGGGACGAGCTGAAGCTGAAGCTGTCGCCCGACGGCGTGGGGCAGGTCCACAACCGCACCGGCTCAGAGGAGCTGAAGGGAAACTCCGACCGGTTCCGGGTACGGGTGGGGGAGGGCGACGCGCCGGAGGATCGCCCGGGCAGCGACGGCCCCGCCGGCGGAAAGGCGCTGCAGCTCTTCCCCAGCGCGGCGGTGGTCGATCGTCTCACCGCTGCGCCCGCCCCCGATCACGTGGAGGGGGTCGAGGAGGGGGACGGGACATTCCTGAACACGAGGGAGTGGAAGTACGCCACCTTCATGAACCGATTGAAGAAGGGCGTCTCACAGAGCTGGGATCCGAACGGCGTGGCCCGTACCCGCGACCCGACCGGCAACGTGTATCTCTGGAAGGATCGATACACGATCGTGTCGGTGACGCTGCGCTCGGACGGCAGCCTCGACGACGTGTTCGTGCAGCAGTCGAGCGGCGTGGACTTCCTCGATCGCGAGGCGGTCGCCGCCTTCGAGCGGGCCCAGCCGTTCCCTCATCCGCCCCGAGGCATGATGGACGAGGACGGCCGGATCCACTTCCAGTTCGGGTTCTTCATCGACACGTCGAGCGCCGGCTTCCGCTTCTTCCGCAGATGACGGCGCTCGTCCCGTGGCGCTTCAGGCCTCGGTGCCGAAGCCGGGGGTCCAGCGCAGCACCGGCTTGCGGGCGGCGCGGGTCTCGTCGAGGCGCTCGACGATCGGCTTCTTCGGCATCGCCTTGAGGGCCGCCGGCTCCTCGCGGGCCTGGGCGGCGATCGCCTTCAGGGCGTCGGCGAAGTTCTCGAGGGTCTCCTTCGTCTCCGTCTCGGTGGGCTCCACCATGAGCGCGCCGGCGACGATGAGCGGGAAGTAGACCGTGGGCGGGTGGTAGCCGTGGTCGATGAGGGCCTTGGCCACGTCCATCGTGGTCACGCCCGTCTCCTTGAGGTTCTTGTCGGTGTAGACCACCTCGTGGAGCGAGCGGTTCTCGTAGGCGACGTCCCACTCGTCCTCGATCAGGGCGCGGATGTACTGGGCGTTCAGCACCGCGAGCTGCGACACGTCGCGCAGGCCCTGGGGGCCGTACTCGCGGATGTACGCGTAGGCGCGCACGTGCATCCCGAAGTTGCCCCAGAAGGTGCGCAGCTTGCCCACGGACTTGGGGCGATCGAAGTCGAGGCGGAAGCGATCGCCGTCCTTCACCACGAACGGCCGGGGCAGGTAGGGCACGAGCTTCTCCACCATGGCCACCGGACCCGCGCCGGGGCCGCCGCCGCCGTGGGGCGTGGAGAAGGTCTTGTGCAGGTTGTAGTGCATCACGTCGATGCCCATGTCGCCGGGCCGCGCGATGCCGAGCAGCGCGTTCATGTTGGCGCCGTCGCCGTAGACCAGGCCGCCCTTCGCGTGGACGATCCGGCAGATCTCCTCGATGTGCGTCTCGAAGATGCCCAGCGTGTTGGGGTTGGTCATCATCAGGCAGGCGACGTCCTCGTCCATCGCCGCCGCGACCGTCTCCGGCTCGAGCACGCCGTCCGCGTTGCTGGGGAGCTGCACGGTCTCGTAGCCGAGGAGCGCCGCCGACGCCGGGTTCGTGCCGTGGGCGGAGTCGGGGATGAGCACCTTCTTGCGCGGCGTGCCGTGGTTGTCGATGTGCCACGCCCGGATCATCATCAGGCCGGTGAGCTCGCCCTGCGCGCCGGCTGCCGGCTCGAGGGTGGTGGCGGCCATGCCGGCGATCTCGGAGAGCGAGCGCTCGAGGCGATACATGAGCTCGAGCGCGCCCTGGCTCTGCTCCTCGGGGAGGTAGGGATGCGCGCCGGAGAAGCCGGGGAGCCGGGCCGCCCACTCGTTCACCTTGGGGTTGAACTTCATGGTGCAAGAGCCCAAGGGGAAGAACCCGGAGTCGACGCCGTAGTTCATCTGGGACAGCCGCACGAAGTGGCGCACGGCCTGCACCTCGGTCACCGAGGGGAAGTGGTCGATCTCGCCGCGGAGCAGCTCGGCCGGGATCTCGCTGGCGGGATCCGCCTCGGGGACGCCGGCCTCGGGGAGCGAGACGCCCATGCGTCCCTGCTCGGAGCGCTCGAAGATCAGCGGCTCGTGGAGCTGGAGGCCGCGGGTGCCGGGGGAGGTCTTGGGGAAGAAGCGATCGGACACGGTGGTGGACCTTTTACGCGAGGGCCGCGACGAGCGCGTCGATGCGGGACTTGTCGTGAAGCTCGGTGACACAGAGGAGGAGGCCGTCCGAGAGGTCGGGGTAGTAGCGCTTCAGCGGGAGGCCGCCGGAGAGGCCGGCCCGGGCGATGCGCTCCACGGCGTCCGCCGGAGCGTGGATCGCGAACTCATTGAACACCGGACCGGAGAAGACCGCCTTCCTGCCCGCGGCGGCGAGGCGGTCCCGCGCGTACTTCGCCCGGCGCCAGTTGAGCAGCGCCAGCGCCCGCAGTCCGTGGCGGCCGAGCATGGAGAGGTGGATCGTCGCTGCCGTGGCGTTGAGGCCGTGGTTCGTGCAGATGTTCGACGTCGCCTTCTCACGGCGGATGTGCTGCTCGCGGGTGGAGAGCGTGAGCACGAAGCCGCGCTTGCCCGTGCGATCGACGGTGGCGCCCGCCACCCGGCCGGGGAACTGCCGCAGGAACTTCTCCCGGGTGGCGAAGAAGCCGAGGCCCGGGCCGCCGAAGTTCAGGCCGTTGCCAAACGACTGCATCTCGCCCACCGCGATGTCCACGCCGAGGGCGCCTGGCGCCTGCAGCAGGCCGAAGGAGAGGGCCTCGGTGGTGCAGGAGATCGCCAGCGCGCCCTTTGCCGCCGCGATCTTCGCCGCCCCCGCCAGGTCGTCCACCACGCCGAAGAAGTTCGGGTAGCCGACGAGAACACCGGCGGTGTTGTCGTCCACCGCCGCCTCGAGGGCCTTCATGTCGGTGCGGCCGTCGGCGCCGAAGGGCACCTCCACCACCTCGAAGCCCTCGGTGTGGTAGGTGCGGATCACGTCTCGGTACTCGGGGTGCAGCGCCTTCGAGACCACGATCCGGCTGCGCTTGCCTCCGCTCACCCGGACCGCCATCAGCGCCGCCTCTGCCGCCGCCGACGCGCCGTCGTACATGGAGGCGTTCGCCACCTCCAGGCCGGTGAGCAGCGTCACGAAGGTCTGGAACTCGAAGGTGATCTGCAGCGTCCCCTGGGCGATCTCCGGCTGATACGGCGTGTACGCCGTGTAGAGCTCGCCGCGCAGGAGGAGCTGATCCACCGACGGCGGCACGTGGTGCGGGTAGGCGCCGGCGCCCAGGAACGGAGCGTCCTTCGGCTGCTTGTTCGCCAGGGACTCGAGGTGATCCATCAGCGCCCGCTCGTCGAGGGCCGGCTCGATCGCCAGGGGCCGGTCGAGCTGGAGGTGGGCGGGGATCGTCGTGAAGAGCTCGTCGAGGCTCTTCACACCGATCTTCGCGAGCATCTGCTGGATGTCGGATTCGGTGTGCGGGAGGTAGCGCATGGTCCTGCTCTGAATGAGTGCTTTCGTGCCGTCGTCGGCGCGCCCGCCGCCAGGGGAGGCGGTGCGCACCGTGGCGCCCTGATGCGCGCCTTCTCTAACCGCGGGCGCCGCCCTTCGCCACGCCCCGGACTCGAACTCGATACGGCGGACGTTCGAACCGCCCGCCGCAGGTGCAGGCCGGCTCAGCCCTGCTTGGCGACGAACGCGGCGTACGCCTTGGCGTCCATCAACGCGTCGAAGGCGCCAGGATCCGCCGGCTTCACCTTGATCATCCAGGCCTTGCCGTACGGATCCTCGTTCACCGCCTCGGGGGCGTCGACGAGCGCGTCGTTTCGCGCGGTCACCGTGCCGTTCACCGGCGAGAGGAGCTCGCTCACGGCCTTGGTGGACTCGACCACGCCGAAGTCGCTGCCGGCCTTCACGTCCTTGCCGACGTCCGGGAGGTCCACGTAGACCACGTCGCCGAGCTGGCTCTGCGCGAACGCGGTGATCCCGATCACGAGCTCGTCGCCGTCCTTGCGGGCCCACTCGTGGTCTTCGGTGTAGCGCAGGTCTTCGGGGTAGCTCAGGTCTGCCATCTCACTTCCTCTTGTAGAAGGGGGTCTTCACGACTTTGGCGGCCACGGGCTTGCCGCGGATCTCCACCGCGAAGGTCGAGCCCTCGGAGGTAAGCTCCGGCGGCACGTAGGCGAGGCCGATCGGGATCCCGAGCGTGGGGCTCATCGTCCCGCTCGTCACCACGCCCACCTGCGCGCCGTCGGCGAGCACCGGGTAGCCGTGGCGGGGGATCCCACGCTCAGTGAGCGTGAACCCGACGAGCTTGCGCCTGGGACCCTCCGCCTTCTGCTTCTCGAGGGCGGCCTTTCCGGTGAACGACGGTTTGTCGAACTTCACGATCCAGCCGAGGCCCGCCTCGAGCGGCGTGTGCTCGTCGTCGATGTCGTTGCCGTAGAGGGCGAGCTTCGCCTCGAGGCGCAAGCTGTCGCGGGCGCCGAGGCCGCAGGGCACGAGCCCGTCGGGCTTGCCGGCGGCGAGGATCGCCTCCCAGAGCGCCTCGGCGTCGGCGGGGCGGCAGAAGATCTCGAAGCCGTCTTCGCCGGTGTAGCCGGTGCGGGCGGCGATCACGGGCTTGCCGTCGATCTCGACCTCGGCGAAGTGGAAGAAGGCGATCGAGGAGAGGTCGGTCTTCGCCAGCTTCTGGAGGATGCCGACCGCCTTCGGCCCCTGGATGGCGAGCTGGGCCCAGTCCTTGCTGTCGTCGCGGACCACGGGGCCGGGCTTCGCGTGCGCCTTCATCCAGGCGAAGTCCTTGTCCGCGTTGGAGGCGTTCACGCAGACGAGGATCTTCTCGGGCGAGAAGCGGTAGCAGATCACGTCGTCGACGAAACCGCCGGCCTCGTTCAGCAGGCCCGCGTAGATCGCCTGGCCGTCCGCAGCCTTGTTCAGGTCGTTGGTGACGAGCTCGTTGCAGGTCTCGAGGGCGCCCGGACCCTCGAACACGACCTCGCCCATGTGCGAGACGTCGAAGAGGCCGGCGGCCTCTCGCACGGCCTTGTGCTCCGCGATCACGCCCTCGTACTGGACGGGGAGCTCCCAGCCAGCGAACTCGACCAGCTTGCCGCCGTGTCGCACGTGGGAGTCGTAGAGGGGGGTGCGGCGGGGGGCCATGCTTGCCTCCTTGGGGGGCCGGATTCGCGCGCATACTAGCGGCGGGTCCTGCCGGGTCAAGCTGCTCGGCCGGCCGCCGTTTCGGCGGTCGCCAGCAGTCGAAAGCCCGCCTCATACGGCGCAGAAGGGGGCGGAATCGGCACATCCTCGGTAGCCGACGCGGACTACTTGCAAGTCCCCGGACGTCGCGCGCCTAGCGGGCGTCACCCGGCGTTGCAAGTGGTTGGCGGCTTGACTAGACTAAGTCAAGACTGGAGAGTGCCATGCGAACGGTCAACATCCACGAAGCCAAAACCCATCTCTCGCGTCTCGTAGACGAAGTCAGCGAAGACGGGGAAGTGGTGATCGCGAGAGCGGGGAAGCCCGTCGCACGGCTCGTGGCGTTCGAGAAGGGCGGCGAGCGCCGCGTTCTCGGACCCCTCGCGGGGCGGATGTCCATCCCAAACGACTTCGACGCCCCCCTGCCCGAGGATGTCCTGGAGGATTTTGAAGGGGCTGGACGTGCGTCTCCTCGTTGATACCCATGTTTTGCTTTGGGCGATCGCGAGTCCGGAGCGAATCCCGGCGGCTTGGCGCGAACGGCTGGAGTCGCCAGAAAATGAAATCCTTTTTTCTGCCGCGAGCATCTGGGAGCTCGCCATCAAGGTGCAAATCGGCCGGCTCGATCTCGGCGTCACGCTCCTCGAGATCGCCGAGGAAGCGGAGCGCATGGGCTTCCGCGAGCTACCCGTCGTGTCGCCACACGCGTCCGGCGTGCAGCACCTTCCGATGCTGCATCGCGACCCGTTCGATCGCCTCCTCGTCTCGCAGGCAATCCACGAGCCCGCACGCTTGCTGACGGCCGATCGGATCCTCGCGGAGTACTCCGAGCTCGTTGAACTCCTGGGGTGAGCACGTCCCCATTGCCCACTCCGGCCTCGACCCCGCCGATTCACTCAGCTGTGCGCCGCCCGGGCGTTGGCCGCGTCGACCGTGTTCGATAGCAGCATCGCGATGGTCATGGGTCCGACGCCGCCCGGGACCGGAGTGATGGCGGCGGCGCGCTCCGCGGCCTTGTCGAACTCCACGTCGCCCACGAGCTTGCCGGTGTCGAGGCGGTTCATGCCCACGTCGATCACGTAGGCGCCGTCGCGGATCCAGTCGCCGCGGACGAGCTGCGGCCGGCCGATGGCGGCGACCACGATGTCGGCGCGCGAGACCTCGGCGGCGAGATCCTTGGTGCGGGAATGGCAGATGGTCACAGTGGCGTTGGCCTCGAGGAGCAGCAGCGCCATCGGCTTGCCCACGATGTTGGAGCGGCCGATGACGACGGCGCGCTTGCCCTCGGGGTTGCAGCCCGCCTCCTGCAAGAGCCGCATGATCCCGAACGGCGTGCAGGCGCGCACGCCGTCCTTGCGCCCGGAGACGAGCTTGCCCGCGTTGATGAGGTGGAAGCCGTCGACGTCCTTCTCCGGCGCGATCGCGTCGAGGGCCACGAGCTCGTCCACCTGCTTGGGGAGCGGGAGCTGCACGAGGATCCCGTCGATGGCGGGATCCTCGTTGAGCTTGCGCACGGCGCCGAGGACCTCGGCCGTCGTGGCCGAGTCCGGCAGATGGTGCTCCACGGAGTGGATGCCCACCTCGCCGGACGCCTTGATCTTGCCGCGGACGTAGACCTCGGACGCCGGATCGTGGCCCACGCGGACGACGGCGAGGCCTGGCGGCCTGCCGTGGGCGGCGGCGAACGCCTTCACCCGCTCCGCGACCTCTCCCCGGACTTTCGCCGCGATGGCCTTCCCGTCGATGAGCTTTGCCGACATGTCTTCGATCCTCGTGTGTATCGCAGGTTCGAGCGCTCCCTATCACGCCGGCGAGGCTGCGTGTAGGCGCGCGTCCGTCGCTTTGTCGACACGTCTGGCGGGCGAGCGGCTGCCACTTCCCCGTGCGAACCGGGGCGCCTACCATCCCGCCTCCACCCGAGCGTGAAAGAGTCCGATGGGCGTGGCTGAGCGGGAGATCGTGACGGAGGCGCTCCGCCTCGTGGCCACGCGGTTTCCCGTGGTGCTGGGGCTGTCCGCGCTCGTGCTCTCCGCCGTCGGCGTCGAGTCGCTCCTGCGCCGCGGGCTCGGCGAGCGCGCCCGCCGCCGGATCCACGCCGCGCTGGTGGCCGTCGGCGTCGGCGTCGGGCTGTGGCTGGCGTGGGGCGTCCTCTGGCTGGCCGACGACGCCTTCATCTCGTTCCGGTACGCCCGCAACTTCGCCAGGGGCGACGGACTCGTCTTCAACGTGGGCGAGTGGGTGGAGGGCTACACCAACTTCCTGTGGACGGCGCTCCTCGGGGTGCTGGGGAGGGTGGGCGTCGACATCCCAAACGCCGGCCTCTTCGGCTGTCTGCTCTGCTTCGTGCTGGCGCTCGCCACGGTATCCGCCAACGTCCGGAGGATCTCCGGCGGAGGGGTCGTGCCGTTCGCCGCCCTCGCCCTCGCGGGCCTCGCGCCCTTCTATACCTTCGCCAGCTCGGGCCTCGAGACCATGCCGCTGGCGTTCCTGGGCGCGCTTGCCGGGTGGGTGAGCGCGAAGCGCCACGGCGCCTTCCTCGCGGGCCTGGTGTGCATCCTCGCCGCCATGACGAGGCCGGACTTCCTCCTCGTGTACGGCTGCATGGGCATCGCGCTGCTGGCGGAGGATCTCGTGTTCGGAGGCGGTCCGCTGCGCAGGCGCGTCTCGCTCGCCCGCGTGTCGTCCTTCGCCGCGCCGCTCCTCTTCGTGTACGTCCCGTACTTCCTGATCCGGTGGAGCGCCTACGGCGATCTGCTGCCGAACACGTACTACGTGAAGTCCGGCGGCCTCACCTACTACCGCCAGGGCCTCGTCTACCTCGTCCACTTCCTGTCCACGACGGGGGGCTGGCTGTGGCTGCCGCTCTTTGCGCTGGCGCTCGTCGGCAAGCCCCGGTCGCGGGACGAGCTGCGGTTGCGCGTCTTCGCGGGCCTGACCGTGGTCCTCTACGGCGCCTACGTGGTGAAGGTGGGCGGCGACTTCATGGAGCACCGCTTCTTCGTGCCGCTCGTGCCGCTCCTGGCGGTGGCGACCGAGGTCGGGCTGCGACACCGCCTGGGAGTGATAACGACGGCGGGCAAGGAGGCGGCGCTGCTGGCGGCGATCGCCGTGGCGGCGGCGGTGGCGCTCGTCCCCGTGCGGCTCATCGGCCCAGGTGAGAAGCGCTGGTACATGGCCGCCGAGCACACATACTACCCGGTGTCCCACGTGTTCCCGCTGCGCCTCGCGAGCGGCTACGCCGAGCAAGGCGAGCGGCTCCACCGGCTCTTCGCGGAGAAGGGGGTCCACCCGCGGATCGTGGGCGACGCCATCGGCATGGTCGGCTACTTCTCCGACTTGCCCATCGCGGACGCGCTGGGCCTCACCAACCGGTACATCGCCCACAAACCGGTGCACCGCCGCGGCCGCCCGGGCCACGAAAAATTCGGCACGCCGGAGGAGCTGCAGCAGGAGGGCGCCGAGCTGTCGCCCTGGCCCCTGTGGGGTGAGACGTGGCGAGAGCAGACGGAGGTCCGCCTGGGCGGGACGAGCCTCTTCCTCGCCCGGATCGATCCTCCGCTCGTCGCCGCGCTGGAGAAGCTCGGAGCCAAGGTCCCGAACCCGGGCGCGCAGATCGCCAGGCTGATGCGCGAGGGAACGAGGGACGAGGTGCTGGCGGCGCTCCCGTTCTACCGGGCCTTTCTGGTGGGGCGGCAGGATCGCGACGCGCTGCTCTATCTGCTCGAGTCGCGGCTGGCCGCCGTCGCCGACTTCGAGGACGGCCTCCCGGAGGGCACGCTGGTCACTGGCGCGAACATGCGGCTCCTGCGCGGACAGCCGCCTCGCGGCGCGACGGGCGAGGGTTGGCTCAGCTCGATCGGCGTCGGCGAGGGCCGCGTCGAGATCCCGGTGCCAAGGATCTCGAGCAAGGAGCTCCGTTTCGCGCTGGGAGGATCGGCGGCTGCCGGCGTGATGTTGAGGCTGTGGGTGGACGGGGAGGTGGTCCGCGAAGCCACGCCGCATGGGGGGGCCACGCTCCTGCCGGTGTCCTGGGACGTTTCGGAGTACCGCGGAGAAGCGGCGGTGATCTCGATCGAAGACGGTGATCCGGCCCCCGACGTGGGGCTGCTGGTCGACGGAATCCACTTCGCTCCCGCGGGGGGCGGCGACGTGCGCGCCCGCATCGCCAATTGGCGAAGAGGAGGCAGCGGCAATCCGGCGGCGCTCCGGCGGGAGGCGGAGCGGTACCTGCCCCCGGGGGATCCCGACGCGGCGCTCCTCGACGATGCGTTCGACGAGAGGTGGACCATGGACGACGGCTTGCCCTTGGGCACCGTCGTCACCGGCGACGCGTTCGGCGAAGGGCCCGTCTCCGGCGCGGTGCGAGGGCAGCAGCCGCTCTCCGGTTGGCAGGGGAGCGGCCTCCTCGACAGCTACCACGGGGCCGATTTCGCCGTGGGCCGCGTCGCGTTCCCGGAGCGGATCCTCTCCGGGAGGCCGATCTCGCTCCTGGTCGGAGGCGGGAAGAACTGCCAGGAGACCTACGTGGGCCTCGAGGTCGACGGCGAGATCGTCGCCAGGGTCTGCGGGCGAGACGACGAGGTCCTCCGCCCCGCGGAGCTCCCCACCCGGCGGTGGGCGGGGAGGAAGGGGCGCGTGGTGGTCGTCGATCGAGCGACGGGCGCGTGGGGTCACGTGCTCGCGGACGACGTGATCTTCCTTCGGTGACGCTTCAGAGCCGGTGATTCACTCGCTCCGCGCGAGGTGGAGGCGATTGATTCACGCGCGCTGCGCGCTCATGGCTCTTCCTTGCGTTCGCTCGCCTTCGGCTCGCAGAGTTCGTGGATAAATTCACGAACTCTCACGCGGCGAGGGAGGCGGGCGCTTTCGATTCCTCCACGTCGGCGGGCCTGCGGCCCAGCGTCCACAGCCCGGCACCGAAGAGGATCAGCGTGGGCAGCACCTTGGCGCCCGGGACCGCGAGCTGCTGCGCGAGGCTCCATTTCCAGGCCGGCTCGTCGCCGGGGAGATCCCAGAGGGCGAACGGCGTGGGGAGCGCGAGCGCGACGAGCGAGGCTCCGATCGTCCAGGCGACGCGGCGATCGCCGAGGTTCTCGCGGAGGAGGAGCAGGCCCATCGGCAGGACCATCGAATGGTGGTGCTCCCACACGTCCTTGTAGGTGAGCTGGTGGGCGAGAAGGAGGGTGGCGGCGCCTGCGGCGAGCGGCGCGCCGCGGCGGCGAAGCGCGAAGGCGAGGGCGATCGCGAGGATCGCGATGGAGCCGACGCGGTGGATCGTCGGCCAGGCATGCGCGGGGACGCGAAAAGCCCGCACCAGCACCAGCTGCTCGAAGTACGCGAAGCCGTAGTGTCCTGCGTTCGGAGGGACCACGGTCGTGGGCGCGAGGTTCATGTCCAGGAAGGATCGCCACGCGTCCGGCAGCCACACGAAGCCGGGCACGTTGCCGAGGGCGAGGAGGCCGACGAGAGCCGTCGAAGCGACGAACGCACCCTTTCGCCACCACAACGGGAGGAGGATCACGGGATAGATCTTGATGGCGACGCTGGCGATCCACGGGAGGAGCGCCCGGCCCGTGGAGCCGCGAGAGGCGAGGACGCAGGCCGCGAAGACCAGGCCGCCGGTAGCGAAGCTGAACTGCCCCATGAAGAGCTCGAGCCAATGCGGCGTGAAGGCGAGCCAAAGCGCCCACAACCAGGGTACGAGCGCGCCGCCGTCGAAGTGGCGGCTGGTGAGGACCATGCAGGCGACGAGGAGCGCCTCCAGCAGCCCGAGCCAGACGAGATACGCGGTCCAGGTAGAGAAGAGGCGGGCGGCGCGGCCTGCGGTCAGCGCGAGCGAGGGGAGGTAGCGGAAGGCGTAGTACGGCGGCGTGATCTCGTCGTCGCCCCAGGCGTAGATGCGCCCGTCACGCTCGAGCCGGACACCAGCGTGGTAGAGGGCGAAGAAGTCGGCGCCGGGACCCGCCCTGTGTGACGAGTCGTTGAACAAGGAAAAAATCAGGGGGACCGGCGTCTCCTCCCCGCGGCGCTTCTCCTGGGCGCGGAGGACAATCGTGGCCACGGCCGCCGCGTGGAGCGCCAGGGCCATGGCGAACGCTGCCCATCCGAGTCGAGCCGCGGGCGAGAGCATCGCGAGATTCTAACACTCGAGGACCGCGGTGAACCCGGGCGCCCCGAGAGTCCCGTACCGATCCGAATCCGGTCGGACAAATCGGAGGGTGGGTGCGAAAGCGGTCCGCGTCTTCGCGTTAAGCCGTGTGCAGCCACCCGTCTTCGACCCGCACGGGCCAAGGGCTGAGGCGGGCGCCGGCACAAGGTCCGCCGACGCAGGCGCCGTCGTCAGGGCGGAAGAGGGCGCCGTGCCACGCGCAGGCGATCAGGTCCTTCTTCGGCGTCAGGTAGTCGTCGAGGGCACGCGCGAGGGGGAGGCCCTGGTGGGGGCAGCGGTCCACCCAGCCGCGGACTTCACCCTCCGTGCGGACGACGAAGCCGTGGAAGAAGGCCTCGCCGATCTGCAGGACGAAGTTGCGGGCGCCGGGCTCTTCGATGGCGTCCAGGGGGCAGAGGCGGACACCAGGCGGCGTCTGCCAGACCCGCTCGCGGTTCGATGTGTCGGACATGAGGAGGGGCGGGCGGCTCCTCGCGTATGACGAGGCCGCCCGCCGAGGCGTCGAGGGCGGATCAGCCCTCGACCTTGATCACCCCGCGGCGGATCTGATCGAGCTCGATCGACTCGAAGAGCGCCTGGAAGTTGCCGTTGCCGAAGCCCTCGTTGCCCTTGCGCTGGATGATCTCGAAGAAGATCGGGCCGAAGAGGTTCTCGGTGAAGATCTGCAGGAGCAGACCCTCCTCCTGGCTGCCGTCGATGAGGATGCGGTTCGCCTTCATCCGCGGCAGGTCCTCGCCGTGGCCGGGGACGCGCTTGTCGACGAGCTCGTAGTAGGTCTCGATCGTGTCCTGGAAGACCACGCCGTTCTTCTTCATCCGTTCGATCGTGTCGTAGATGTCGGGCGTAGTGAAGGCCAGGTGCTGGATTCCCTCGCCGTTGTACTGGCGGATGAACTCCTCGATCTGCGACTTGTCGTCCTGGCTCTCGTTCAGCGGGATGCGGATCATGCGATCCGGCGCGATCATCGCCTGCGAGAAGAGGCCGGTCGCCTTGCCCTTGATGTCGAAGTACTTCTGCTCCTCGAAGTTGAACACCTGGTTGTAGAAGCTCGACCAGACCCGCATCTGCCCGCGGCGGACGTTGTGGGTGAGGTGGTCGAGGAGCTGCAGGCCCATGTCGTTCTTCTTCGCGGCCTCGTCGGCGCCCGGGATCGGCGTCCAGTCGGCGTAGAGGTCGCCCTGATCGCCGTACTGGTCCACGAGGTAGAGGAGCGATCCGCCGATGCCCTCGATCACGTGGGAGCCGGCGCCGAGGGCGCCAGGCGCGGCGTCCGTCGGCTTCGCGCCGCGCTCCACCGCCATGGCGAAGGCCTTCTTCGCGTCCTTCACCCGGAAGGCCATGCCGTTCGCGGACGGGCCGTGATCCTTGCGGAAGGAGGCGGCCTGGCCGTGGGCCTCGCGGTTGAGGAGGAGGTTGATCTCGCCCTGCTTGAAGCGGACGACGTCCTTGGTCGGGTGCGTCGAGACGGCGGTGAAGCCGAGGAGCTCGAACGTACGCGCCATCTTCTCGGGTTCGGGCGAAGTGAACTCGACGAACTCGAAGCCGTCCGTACCGAGGGGATTGTCGACCATCTTTTTCGTCTCCTGCGTGTGGGGGCGCGGCGCCTGGCCGCGAATTTGCCGGATCCCTCTACACCAGAAGCCGCCCGGACGCGACCCGAGCCGGCGGGCGGGCGAATCCGCCGGGCCAAGGGCCCGCCGACCCATCCCCGAGCGCACCGGAGCGCGCGGATTCGTCAGCTCTAAGTTGGGTCGTCGGGATCGGCGTCACCGGCCGGTTTGGAGAGGAAGACGTGGAGCGCCCGCGCCACGGCGTCGGGCGCGAACCAGTGCATCATGTGGCCGACATTGGGGAGCTCGATCCGGTCGGCGTGGGGCAGAGCGGCGATGCGGTCGGCGTGGTCGGCGGCCCGGTAACCTTCCTCGCCGTCGACCAGGAGCGTGGGGGCGCGGATCGCCCGCAGGAACGCGAGGAAGGTCTCGGTGCGGAAGGGATAGGGGCCGCGGGTGCGGTGGATGGGATCGAAGCTCCACTCGTAGCCGCCGTCGACCTCGCGGGTGGAGCGGGCGGCGAGCTCGAGGCCCAGGTCGTCGGGCAGCTCGGGGTTCTGGACCCGCATGCGGGCGAGGGCCTCTTCGAGGGTGGCCATGCGCCGGTGGGGCTTCGCGCGCGCCTTGCGCACAGCCTCGACCCAGCGCGCGGTGCGTTCAGGCGGCGACGCCGGGGCGGCCTCCTCGGGGCCGAGTCCTTCGAGAAGGACGAGTCGATCGACGCGGCTCGGGAACGTGCCGGCGAAGAGGGCTGCGGCGGTGCCGCCCATGCTGTGCCCCACCAGGTGCAGCGGACCGGGCACCAGCGCGTCGACGAGGTCGGCGAGATCGGCGACGTAGTCCATGAAGTGGTAGTAGCCGCCGGCGCCGATCCACTCGGTCTCGCCGTGGCCCCGCCAGTCGAACGCCACCACCCGATGGCCTCTGGCCGCGAGCCGCTCGGCGACCTGCCGGAAGCTGTGGCCCACGTCGAGGAAGCCGTGGGCACAGAGCACGGTGGCGTCGGGGCGGGGGCCTTCCGGCTCCCAGGTGATCACGTGGTGGAGGAGGCCGTTCGCGCGGACGTGCGATTCGTGCATTCGGATCAAGGCGCGCGCAGGGTGAGGCGCACCGGCTCGCCGCCCGCGCGGAGCCCGTCGGCGCGGGCCACCGGATCGTCGGCATCCTTGGTCATGGCGTTGCCGTCCCGATCGATGCGCGCCTCGAAGGAGACGGACTCGGGCATGGGCTGGCCCATCATCGTGTCGCGGTCGCCGACGGAGACGGTGAGCGGAAACGCGCCGACGGGGATGCGCTTGGCCGCGACGGGGGGGCCGCTGGTCACGCCTGCCGGCCGCACGGTGACGAAGAGCGTGGAGCCCGGCTGCATCTTGCCGGCGAGGGCCGGATCGAGATCGAGGGTGACCTGCAGGTCGCCGGCCTGCGCTGGAGCAGCGGCCTGCGGCGGGGGAGCGGCGGCGGGCTGCTCGGGCGCGTCGCCGGCGAGGCGGGCCTTGGCCTCTGCGATCACGGGCTGCAGCGCGGCGCGGCCGTCGGGGCGCTGCTCGAGGGCGCGCTCCCACGAGTCGACCGCCACCTGGTAGCGCCCCATGTCGAAGGCGGCGAGGCCGCGGCGCACCCACGCCTCGGTGAGCATGGGGTCGAGCTGCACGGCGCGATCGAGGAGCTCCATGGACCGCTCCTGCTGGCCCATGGCAAGGCGCACCACGCCCTCGTAGGTGATGGCGCGGGGGTTGTCGGGGGCGACCTTGGTCACCTCCTGCACCACGTTGAACGCCTCGAGGAGGCGGTCGCGGAAGAGCAGCGCCTGCGCGAGGTCGAGCTTCATCTCGACGTCCTGCGGGTGCGCGGCCACCGTTGCGCGGAGCTGATCGAGCTCCGGATCCGGAGCCTCGGCGCCGTCCGCGGAGGCGCCCATGACGCCGGCGGGGCCCATCGGCGGGCCGCCCAACTTGCCCGGCGTGGCCATGTCGCCCACGAAGAACACCAGCAGGAAGAGGAAGCTCGCGGTGCCGGCGCCCCAGAGGAAACCGCGCAGCACCGGCCGCGAAGCGAAGAAGCCCGCGCCGGTGACGCCCGCGTCCGGATGGCTCGCGGCGCCGTTGCCGTTCCTGGCCTTCTCGATCGCCGCGACGGCGGCGCGCTCCGCTTCGCCGATGGAGCGCAGCACCTTGGCGATCTCCAGCTCGAGGTCGCGCTTCTCCGCCGCCAGCTCCGGCGGCGGGGTGGCGCCGATCTCCCGCAGCCGCGCGATCAGAGAGTCGCGCCGCACGCGCAGCTCGTTCATGTGCTCCTTCTGCGGATCGAAGGCGGGCACCGCCGCGGCGCCCTTGTGGCGCAGCCAGAGGACGGCGCCGCCCACGAGCCCAAGGGCCAGCGCGAGGATCCCGGGAAGCCAGTCGGTTCCGTGCATCGGTCGATCAAACCTTTCCGTGAGATTCGTTCGGGTCCGCGGGGCGATCGCCGTCCGCGCCGAAGGCGAGGGCCCGTGCCTCGCGAAGCCATTCGTCCATTTCGGGGTCGGCGGCGGGTGTCGCCTCCGTAGCCTCCGGGTCGCCACTCCTCATGCTCTTTCGCAGCTGGACGGCGACGATCACGAGGCCGGCGAGGAGGACGATCCCGGGGCCGAGCCACACCAGCATGTTCAGCCCCTCTGCCTTGGGCTCCATCAGCACGAACTGGCCGTAGGACGCCTCGAACCACGCGAGGATCTGCTGCTGGTCGTAGCCCTCCGCGAGCAGGTCGCGGACCTCGTTCTTCATGTTGATCGCGGTGGAGGACGGCGAGTCCGCCACCGAGCTGCCCTGGCAGACCGGGCAGCGGAGCAGGAGCCCCACCTCATGGGTGCGGGTCTCGAGCTCGGCGCCTGTGAGGGGCCTTCCAGCGGGCTGCCCCACCACGGTGGCGACGAAGGCGCGATCGATCAGGCGCTCCATCGTCGGTTCCTCGGCGTCGGCCGACGTTCCCGCCTGCACGACGTCCCCGCCTCCAAGCGCGCGATCGATGGGAGCGCTGGCCAGGAGCGGCGCGGAGGCCACCACGGGCAGACATACCGCGGGCGCGGCGAACGCGGTGGCCGCAGCGGGCGAGACGATCACCGGCACGGCGATCGCGCCCAGGACCGCCAGCGGCAGGAACGCGATGAGCCGCCTCATGGCACCCCCAGGAGCTGGGCCACGTGCTCCCGCAAGCGATCGGGCGAGAGCGCGCCGTTGTACTTGGAGACGACCTTCCCGTTCGCGTCGATGAAGAAGGTCTCCGGGACGCCGGTGACGCCGTAGGCGATGGCCGCCTTGCCGCCGTCGTCGATCAGCGCGGGATACCCGCTTCCGTAGCGCTCGAGGAACGCCTCGATCTTCGGCTTCTGGTCGTCGTAGACGACTCCGACGAACTGGACCCGGTCGCCAAAGATCTTCGCGCCCTGGGTGAGGACGCCGTGCTCCTGCTTGCACGGCTCGCACCACGTGGCCCAGAAGTTCACCACCACGGGCTTTCCCTTGAGCGACGCCAGCGAGACACGCTCGCCGTCCTGCACCGAGACGAGATCGAAGGGCGGCGCCTCCCTGCCCACCAGCGGCGAGCGCACGGCGTGGGGATCGTTGCCGAAGCTCATCGCGAAGAGCACGAGGATCGGCAGCACCAGGATCAGCCCCACGACGAGGACCGTCTTGTTCACGCCGACCTTCTTCTGCGGCGCGTGCGTCACGGGAGATTCGACGTTCATGCCGTTCCTTCCTCCGACGAGGAGAGCGCGAGGCCGGCCTCGGGCGCGGGCGGCGGCGCGGACGCCGGCGCCCTCCGCCGCGAGAGCGCGATCCTGCCGGCGAGCTTCCCGGGCGGGAGGATGGAGAGCAGCGCGCCGAGGGAGAGGATCGCGGTGCCGATCCAGATCCAGATCACCATCGGGTTGATGAACGCGCGCAGGCCCAGGACCTCGCCGCCCTGATCGAGGCTCATCACGGACAGGTAGAGGTCCTCCTTCAGCGTGCTGTGCACCGCCGGCGTCCCCACCGGCTCCCGCATGGTGAAGTAGTGGTTCATCCGAGGTGAGAGGCTCGCCACCTGCCTGCCGTCCTTCAGCACGTCCACGTGGGCGATGGTGGCGGTGCGGTGCGGATCCGTGGCGGTGGAGGAGCCCTGGTACACCAGGGTGTAGGGGCCGAGGGCCGCGGTGCCACCGCGCCGCAGGGTGGCCTCGGTGGTCACCTTGCCCGTGGAGGAGACCGCCACGGCGATGAGGATCGCGGCGACGCCGAGGTGGATCACGTAGCCGCCGAGGCGACGCCTCCCCACGGTGAACATCACGGCGAGCGACTGCGCGAGCTTGCCGCGGCGCAAAGGGAGGATCATCGCGTCGACGGTGACCCACAGCGTGTAGCCGCCGCAGAAGAGGGTGACGAGCAGCCACGGCGCGCGCCCGCCGAGGGCGACGCCGATGGAGAGCGCGAGCACGCCGCCCGCCGCGGGAGGCAGCAAAGCGGACCACAGCTTCTTCCACGACACCTTGCCCCACGGCAGCGCGGGGCCGACGCCCATGAGGAAGAGCACGGCCACGCCCAGCGGGACCGCCATGCGGTTGAAGTACGGCTCGCCCACGCTGATCTGGCGGTTCTGCGCCGCCTCCACGATCAGCGGGAACACCGTGCCGAGGAGCACCGTGAAGGTGAGCATCACGAAGAACAGGTTGTTGAGCAGGAAGGTGCTCTCGCGGCTCTTCGGATCCTCGATGCGGCCCTTGCCCTCGAGCAGGCCGATGCGGGCGGCGAGCAGGAAGACGGAGAACAGCAGCCCCATCCCCAGGAAGACGAGGAAGGTGGGGCCGATGTCGCTCTGGGTGAAGGAGTGGACCGAGTTGAAGACGCCCGAGCGCGTCATGAACGTGCCCAGGATCGTCAGCAGGAAGGTGGCGAGGACCAGCGTGGTGGTCCAGCCCGAGAGGATCTTGCGGCGCTCCACCACCATGGCCGAGTGGATCGCGGCGGTGGCGGTGAGCCACGGCAGCAGCGACGCGTTCTCGACGGGATCCCACGCCCAGTAGCCGCCCCAGCCCAGGACCTCGTAGGCCCACCAGCCGCCGAGGACGATTCCGATGGAGAGGAAGGTCCACGGCACGAGCAGCGAGAGCCGCAGGGTCTTCAGCAGATCGGCGCCGAGGCGCCCGGTGAAGAGCGCCGCCGCCGCCACCGCAAACGGCACCGTCATCCCCACGTAGCCCAGGTAGAGCGTTGGCGGGTGCACCACCATGAGGATGTGGTTCTGCAGGAGCGCGTTGGGGCCGGGGCCATCCATCGGCGGGTTGGCGATGGTGTGGAAGGGGTTGGCCGGACCCGCGATGAGGAAGGCGAAGAACACGCCGCACGCGAGCATCACCCCGAGGATCCAGGGCTGCGCCTCGACGTGCTTCTTCCGCATCCAGAAGGCGGCGCCCGCCACGTACAGGCCGAGGATGAAGCCCCAGAAGAGGATCGAGCCTTCGAGCGACGACCAGAGGCTCACGATGGTGACCCAGGTGGGGCTCGCGCGGGAGCCCACCTGCGCCACGTAGCTCACCGAGAAGTCGTGGGTGAGGAGCGCGTACTCCATGAGCACGTTCGCGCCTGCCATCAGCAGCGCGAAGACGTAGGCGAGGCGCCGCGTCCACTGGAGGGCGCCGGCGCTCTTGCGGGCGGCGGTGAAGCCGAGGACCGCGCCGGAGGCGGCGGCGGCGAGGGCCGCCAGCACCAGCCAGCGGCCGAGGAGTGCGATCATCTGGCGACCTCGTCCGGCGACACGCCATCCGCCGTCTTCATGAGCTCGTGGGTGTCGACCTTCTCGCCCTCGTGGGGCGCCTGGTACTCGTTGCCGTGGGAGACCATCAGCCGGTGGGACTCGAAGTGCCCCGCCTTGGTGAGGGTGCCCTCGACGATCACGCCGATGTTCTCGCGGAACATCTGCGGGGGCACGCCCACCGAGCGCACGGCGACCTTCTCCTTGCCGTCGGTGACCTCGAAGGCGAGGTTGCTCGTGCCCTCGTCGAACTGGATGGAGCCGGGGACCACCTGCCCGCCGAGGCGGATGGTGGCGCCGACGGCCTTGTTGCCGGCGGACTTCATCTCGCTCGCGTCCCAGTAGTAGACGAGGTTCTCACCGAGGCCGCCGAGCGCGATGAACGCGAAGGCGCCGCCCGCGATGGCGAGCGCCGCGACGGCGAACCACTTCATCTTCTTCGCAGACCTGGACGCGCTCACTGCTCCTCCTCCTCGATCGAACGGCGTGATGCCCCGCCCCGGGCGGGGGATGAAATCGACCCCGCAGAAGCGGGCCCGATTTCCTCATCTCGCGCTTCGCGCGAGCTGCGCCCTTCTGGCGTTTGCTCGCCGAAGGCTCGCAGGCGCAGGGCGAGGGACGTTCCATAAGCCCCGAGCGCGAGGAAGGTGAGGCCGTAGGCGGCCCAGACGAACTCCCAGCCACCGATGACGATTCCGCCGGTCATGCGACACCTCCCGTGGGTGCGAGGCGATCCTGCTCCGGAAGCGGCGGCGCGAGCTCCGCCGCGATCTTCCGGCGCGCGAGCTGGCTGCGCAGGATCGACAGGCCCACGATCAGGAAGAGGATCCCGAACGCGTTGATCCGCAGCGGCGTGATCATGGACGAGGCCACCGTCTGCGGGGTCGACTGGGTCTGGTGCAGCGAGTTCCACCACTTCACCGAGAAGTAGACGATGGGGACGTCCACGTAGGCGACGATGGTGGCGACCGCGCTCCAGGTGGCGCGCTTCACAGGATCCTCGACGAAGCGGCGCAGGGCGAGGATGCCCACGAAGGCGAAGCAGAGCACGGCGGTGGTGGTGAGGCGGGGATCCCAATCCCACCACACGCCCCACGTCGGCTTGGCCCAGATCGAGCCCTGCACACAGAGGAGGAAGGAGAGGAGAACGCCGATCTCGAGCCAGGCCTCGAGGCGCGCGTCCCACTTCCAGTCCTGCTTGAAGAGCACGACGATCGCGCAGACGAACGCGAAGGTGAGCGCGAGCATCGCGTTCCACGCGGTGGGCACGTGCACGTACATGATCCGCTGCACCTCGCCCATGAAGTGCTCGGGGGGCGCGACGAAGAGGCCGATGTAGGAGCCGACCGCGAGGAGCGCGGCCGCCACGGCGAGGAACGCGCCCGCCACCAGCGGCGCGCGGGGCGAAGGCTTGGGGATCGCTTCGAAAGCCATCTTCACTCCTCGATCACCTTGGAGAAGAGGAGGCCGCAGAGCGGCCAGTAGATTCCATTGAATGCCGCCAGAAGGAGCGCCCAGGCGCCCGCCTGGCCCATGGGATCCCCGAGGAGCAGGAGCGAGCTCGCCTTGACGGCGGCGAGGAGCACCGGCACCACCAGCGGAAAGAGCAGGAGCGGCAGGAGCACCTGCTGTGCGCGCACCTGCGACGCCATGCCGGCGTAGAGCGTCCCGGGCGCCGAGAGCGCCGCCGAGCCGAGGGCGAGAATCCCCGCCAGCGCCGGCAGCCGGGTGAGATCCGGATCGTAGAGCACGATCAGGATCGGCAGGAGGCCGATGCCCACCAGGAGGAGCTGCAGCCAGTTGGCCAGCGCCTTGCCGTAGAAGAGCGACACCGGGCTCGCCGGCAGGAGCAGCAGGCCCTCGAGCGCCTTGGCCTCGGACTCGGCGCGGAAGCTCTCCGACAGCGCGAGGGTGGACGAGAAGAGCAGCGCCACCCAGAGGAAGCCGCCGGCGAAGCGGCGCAAGCTGGCGGCGTCCGGACCCACCGCGAAGCTGAGAAGGAGCAGGGCGGTGGCGCCGAAGACGACGACCGCCATGGCCTGGGCGCGGCTGCGCCAAGACAGCAGGACGTCCTTGCGGAAGGCGGCGACGAGCTGGGCGAAGGGCCCTGCGATCGGCGCGGGAGCCGGCAGCGGGCGGACCGACCCTGGGACGGAGCGCGCCGGGGCGCCAGCGAGCGGGGCGACGGGCCGCGTCTGGCGAACGGGCACGCTCATCCGGCGATCGCCTCCCGGCCCGGATCGACGAGGTGATGCGGCAGCCGCGCGGCGTCGCCGCTCCAGGCCACGCGCCCCGCGTCCAGGACGACGCCGAGGTCGCAGACCTTCGCGCACTCCTCCAGGTGGTGGGAGGCCACGAGCACGGTGCGCCCCTCGGCCAGCAGCCTGGGGATGAGCGAGTCCACGAAGCGGAAGCCCGGCGGATCGAGCTGGGCATAAGGCTCGTCCAGCAGGACGATGCGCGGCGCCTGGAGGAGCAGCCGCGCGAACGCGAGCCTGCGCCGCATGCCCGCGGAGAAGCCGTGCACCGCGTCGTCCGCGCGGCCCGCGAGGCCGAGCTCCTCGAGCAGCGGCAGGAGGCTGCGCCGATCGGCGGGGCGGCCGAGCATGCGCGCGGCCACCTGCAGGTTCTGCAGGGCGGAGAGCGAGTCGTAGGTGTAGGAGGCGTGGGCGAGGAGGCCCACGTGGCGGCGCAGGTTCTCCCGATCGCGCAGGGCCTCGTCCCCGAACACGTGGAGCGAGCCGCGATCCGGGCGGAGCGCGCCCGCGAGCACCCGCAGGAGCGTGGATTTGCCCGATCCGTTGCGGCCCGCGACGAGCAGGGCCTTGCCCGCCGGGATCCGGAGATCGACGCCGGCGAGCGCCCAGGCGCGGCCGTATCTACGGCAGAGGCCCTTCGCCTCGATGGCCGGTGTCGATTCTTCCATGGACTCTATGCGCCGGCGGGCCGGGGAGGGGTGGCCGGACGAGCCGACGTCGGACTCTTGGAACCGTCCGCCTGGCCCGAACCATCCGGCCCGTACCGGAGGCAGGGCTGATCTAACCGAAATCGCTGGGGCCCGCCCCTAGAAACGGCCCGCGGCGACCCGGCGATCGCCCCGGTCCCCCACGGGCCCGACGGGCGCTCGCGGAGCGAGCCCACGCCCGCCTGGCGGATCCGCTATCCTCCCCCGCTCATGGAACCGAGCGCGCGCTCCACCAAGACGAGGCCCGAGCGGCTGGTCGCCGACGCGGTCGGCAGGCTGATCGAGCTGTGGGGCTTCCGCGCGGTGATGGGGCGGATCTGGGCGACGCTCTACCTTTCGGAGGATCCGCTCACCGCCTCGGATCTGTGCAGCCGCCTGGAGATCTCGTCTGGCGCCGCGTCGATGGCGCTGCGGGACCTCGAGCGCTGGGGCGTGGTCCTGCGCCGGCGGGCGCCGGGGGATCGAAAGGACTGGTTCGAGGCGGAGACGGACGTGTGGAGGGGGATCTCCCGCGTCTACCGGGAGCGGGAGCTCGCGGAGATCGAGCGGGCGCTCGCGGCCTTCGAGGAGGCGGCGGCGCTGTTCGCGAGCGCCGCCCGCGCCGGCACGGCGATGGAGCGCCGCGCCTCCCGCCTCGCGCTCGAGCGGACCGCGCGCCTCCTCGAGCTCACGAAGGTGGGGAGGAGCCTCGTGCGCGCCCTCGTGGATCGGGGGCGCTTCGACGTGGGGCCGCTGCGGTCCTGGGTGCGGAGGGCGCGGTAGAGACGCTGCGGGTCGTGCATTCGACCCTTGGGCCGCGCTTGACGCTCCGGATCGCCACGGCTATTTGGAGCCTTCAAGTTTTCTTGAAACTTTCCGGGGCGAGAGCGAAGAGGTCGCGATGGACGGCCAGGCGGTGATCAGGGAGACGGACGCGAACCTCGCGAAAGTCGCCCAGGAGAAGGGCGTGCCGCGGACGACGGCGCACCTCGACGCCGCCCGTATGGCGGACGAGGAGCTGATCCGCCTGGAGGCGGCGCTGCCGCGGCTCTGTGCCGACGCGCCCCCCGAGCTCGGCGCCGCGGCGGAGCATCTGCTCGTGGCCGGCGGCAAGCGGGTGCGGGCCCTCCTCACGCTCCTCTCGGCGCGCGCCGCAGGGGGATCGGGCGGCGTCGCGTTGGCCGCCGCCGCGGAGCTCGCCCACGCCGCGACACTGCTTCACGACGACGTGATCGACGAAGGAGACGTGCGCCGGGGCAGGCCCACCTCCCGCCTGCTGTGGAGCAACGCGGTGAGCGTGCTCTCCGGCGACTTCCTCCTCACCCGCGCGCTGGATCTCGCCTGTGGCGCCGGCGTCCCCGGGGCCCTCGAGGAGCTGATCGCGGTGCTGCGCGAGCTGGTCGCGGGCGAGGCGCTGCAGCTCTCGTTGCGGGGCAACGTGGACGCCACCGAGGCGGAGTACCGCCGCGTGGTCGAGGGGAAGACCGCGTCGCTCTTCCGCTGGGCGGCGCGCTCCGGCTGCCGCGCCGGCGGCGGCAGCACCCGCATGGCCGAGTCGATGGGCCTCTACGGCTGGCACGTCGGCATCGCCTTCCAGCTCTCCGACGACGCCCTCGACTTCGACGCGGATCCCGAAGCTTTCGGCAAGTCGCTGCTACAGGACCTGCGCGAGGGTACGCTTACGCTGCCGGTGCTGCGCACCCTCGAGCGGCACCCCCAGCTGCGCGAGGAGCTGCGGGCGGTGCTGGCCCGGGACGAGCCCCTCTCCGCGGAGGTCGCGTCGCGGATCGCGCGGATCGTGCGCGAGAGCGGCGCCGTGCAGGCGGTGCGCCTCGAGGCCGCCGCCGAGGCGGACGCCGGCGCCGCGGCCCTCACGTTCTTGCCGGACAACCCGTATCGCCGCGCCCTCGAGGACGTGGCGCGGGGCCTCGCGGCGAGGGTCCGGTAGCGTGACCTCCGAGACGCTGCGGGGGCCCCAGGCCCAGGGCCACTCGGGCGCGACCGTGCGTTCGATGTTCGATCGGATCGCGCCCACCTACGACAGGCTCAACCACCTGCTCTCCGCCGGCGTGGATCGGGCGTGGCGCACGGAGCTCGCCAGGGGCCTGCCCGATCCGGCGGGCCGGGTCCTGGATCTCTGCGCCGGGACCCTCGATCTGTCGCGCGCGATCTGGATGGAGCATCCGCAGGCCGGGATCGTGGCGGCGGACTTCGCGGTGGAGATGCTCCGCGGCGGCGGCGACAAGGTCCCGGACGCCGCGGCCTGCGGGGCGGACGCAATGGCGCTCCCGTTCCGCGACGGCGCGTTCGACACCGTTGTCTGCGGCTTCGGCGTGCGCAACGTGGCGAACCTCTCCGCCTGCTTCGCGGAGGTGGCGCGGGTGCTCCGGCCCGGCGGGACGTTCGCGATCCTCGAGTTCTTCCGGCCCGAGCGGGCGGTGACTCGAGTGTTTCACCACTTGTACAACCGCAAGGTGCTCCCGGCCGTGGGCGCCGCCGTGAGTGGCGACCAGGATGCCTACCGGTACCTCGCGGAGTCGATGGAGCGCTTCCACTCGCTGGGCGAGGCGGGCGCGCTCCTCGAGGCGGCCGGATTCGAAGGCGTGCGGGGCCGCGATCTGCTGTTCGGCGTGGCGTCGATCCTCCAGGGCGTGAAGAGATGAAGAAGCTGAAGTTGGTGGTTGGGATCGGCGGCGCGTCGGGCGCGCCGTACGCGCGGCGGCTCCTCGAGCACCTCGCGGAGCGAGACGACGTGGATCCCGCCGTCGTCTTCTCGGTGAACGGCCGGCAGGTGTGGGCCCACGAGATCGGCACCGATCCGAGGCAGTTCGGCTTCCCGGTCTGGGGGCATCGGGACTTCAACGCCCCCTTCGCGTCCGGGAGCGCGGGCTATCGGGCCATGGTGGTGGTGCCGTGCTCGGCGTCGGGGATGGCCCGGATCGCCCAGGGCGTCTCCAGCGACCTCCTCGGCCGCGCCGCCGAGGTGATCCTCAAGGAGCAGGGGAAGCTGATCCTCTGCGTGCGGGAGACGCCGCTCTCCCAGGTGCATCTGCGGGCGGCGCTCCTCGCCGCCGAGGCGGGGGCGATGGTGATGCCTGCCTCGCCCTCGTTCTACTCGCGACCGGCGACGATGGACGATCTCCTCGACACGGTGGTGGGCCGGATCCTGGATCGCTTCGGTCTCGAGAACGACCTGATGGAGCGATGGGGCGCCGAGCCGTCGCCGCTGCGCCGCATCGCGGCGGTGGGGGACGACTCATGAGCCTCTCCTTCGCGGTGCGCCTCCGCGCCCACTCTGCAGGCCTCGAGGAGGTGGTGACCCGGATCGTCGCCGGAGGCCGCGCCGCTGCGGATCTCGTGGCGCTCGCCGCCGGGCCTCTGCCGGTCCTGGCGGCGATGGCGTCCGCCGCCTCGCCGAAGGAGGCGCGGGTGGTGGGCCTGTTGCCGCTGGACGCGGGCACGCCCGCGTCGAAGGCGCTCGCGCACCGCGCCGCCGCCGAGGGAGAGGTCGTCGTCCTTCGGGCGCCGAACGGGTCGGGATCGGGCGCGCTGGACGAGTCCTGCGTCGCGCTGGAGGGGCTGCTGCGCGACCTGCGCGGCGCGACCGCCCGCGTCGACTCCAGCTCGCTCGCGATCCTCGCCCGCGCCGCCGGCATCACGGCCGAGGACGCTGCCACGCGGCTCGCAGCCGCCGGCGTCACCGAGCTCGAGTTGCTCCCTGGCGACGCGCCCGTCGCCGGCCTCTCGCCGACGTTCTCGGTGATCGCGCCCGCGGCGATCGACGCCGCCTTCGTGGAGGCGCTCCTCGCCAGGGCGCCTTCGGCCCTCACCATCCGCGCGGACGAGGGCGCCACTGGTGCCGCGCTCCTCCGTGCGGTGGCCCTCGCCAGGCTCGCGGGCCACGGCCCGATCGCGGTGGGCGGCGCCGACGAGCTCAAGGGCCCGGACGCCTGCCTCGCGTTCGGCGCCGATCGCCTAGAGGCCATGCTGGATCCTCCGGGCTCCATGGGATCCCGCACCCGCGCCTATGGCGAGGCGGCGGTGCGGGGCGCCCAGCTCACCCTGCGTCCGCCTGCACGGCGCGGCGCCGCAGGAAAGGCCGTCGCCCACATCCTGGACGAGCACGTCGATCCTGCCTCGCTCCCCGGCGGCGACGTCGCCGCTCCCCTTCCCGTCGTGGCGCCGCGCGCCCCGGAGGTCCGTTCGTGATGGAAGCATCCGTCCAGATCCGAAAGCCCACCGCTCCGGCGTCCCTCCAGACGATCGCGGAGAAGGTGCGCGAGGGCGTCCGCCTCGACGAGGACGAGTCGATCGAGGTCTTCCGCAGCAGGGACGTGCTGACGCTCGGCCAGCTCGCCAACGTGATCCGGGAGCGGATGCATGGTGACAGGACCTATTACAACCGCAACTTCCACCTGAACCTCACCAACGTCTGCGAGGCCTCCTGCCGCTTCTGCGCCTTCGCGCGGCTGGAGGAGGGGATGCCGATGGCCAAGACCTTCACCGTCGAGGAGGCGGTGAAGTTCGTGCGGGAGCAGCTCCCCAACGGCCCCACCGAGGTCCACATGGTCAACGGCCTGCACCCGGGCCTGCCGTTCTCCTATTACGAGGACGTGCTCCGGGCGGTGAAGGCCGAGGCGCCGGAGCTCCACATCAAGGGCTTCACCGCCGTGGAGATCCACTACTACGCCGGCAAGTACGGCATGAGCTACGAGGAGGTGATCCGCAAGCTGGTGGCGGCGGGCCTCGGCTCCATGCCCGGCGGAGGCGCGGAGATCTTCGCGCCGCGGGTGCGCAAGAAGATCTGCAAGGACAAGGCGAACGCGGACGAGTGGCTCGAGGTGCACCGGGTCGCCCATCGAATGGGCGTGAAGACCAACTGCACCATGCTCTACGGCACCGTGGAGACGCCGGACGAGCGCGCCGACCACGTGCTTCGCCTGCGGGCGCTGCAGGACGAGACGGGTGGGTTCCAGGCCTTCATTCCGCTCGCGTTCCACAACGAGAACTCGCCGCTGCGCCGGCTCCCGGAGCCAACCGGCTTCGACAACCTGCTGATCTACGCCCAGAGCCGGATCGTGCTCGACAACGTCCCGCACCTCAAAGGCTACTGGGTGATGGTGGGCGAGAAGATCGCCCAGGTGGCGCAGTCGTTCGGCGTCAACGACCTGGACGGCACCGTCGTCTCCGAGAAGATCTACAAGATGGCCGGCGCTGTGACGCCCAACGTCCTGTCCGTCGGCGATCTGTGCCGACTGATCCGCGACGCGGGCCGCACGCCGGTGGAGCGCGACACGGTCTACAACGTGGTGGGGATGCCACTGTGAGCAACGTCTACGTTCCGGGCGCTCCCGTCCGCATCGCGGCCTCGAGCTTCCTGAACTCGAAGCCGCTCCTCCACGGCCTGGGCCGCGGACCGGCGCGGGATCGGATCCACCTGGAGCACGCCCCGCCTTCCGAGTGCGCGCGGCGCCTCTCGGAGGGAGAGGTCGACGTCGGCCTCCTGCCCGTGGCGGCGATCGCGCAGCTCGGCCTCTACGCGCTGCCGGTGGGCTGCGTATCCTCGAGGGGCCGCGTGGAGAGCGTGCTGCTCGTGGGGCATACGCCGATCGACTCGTGGAAGGCGGTGGCCCTCGATCGCTCGAGCCGCACCTCGGCGACGCTGGCGCGGCTGGTCCTCGCCGCCCGCGGCAAGACGGAGCTGCGGTACGAGGTCCGCGACCCCCAGGAGGCGGCGGCGGTGGTGGACGACGAGCGCGGCGCCCTGCTCATCGGCGACGCCGCCCTCGAGCTGCAGCACCGCTTCCCCTACCGCTACGACCTCGGCGAGCTGTGGAGCAACTGGACCGGCTTCCCGATGGTCTTCGCCCTCTGGGCGACCCGCGAGCCCACCATCGATCCGATCGTCCTCGCCGAGCTTCAGGAGGCGGTGGAGGCGGGGAAGGGTGCGTTCCCGCAGATCGCGCTGGCCCACGCGGTGGAGCGGGGCGAGACGGATCCGGAGCCCTACCGCCGTTATCTCGCGGAGTCGCTCGCCTTCGACCTCGGGCGCAAGGAGCGCGCGGGCCTCGCAGAGTACCTGCGCCGCGCCAACGCCGCGGGGCTGCTGCCACCCGAGCTGCACTTCGCCGCGCCCGTCCCCAACCGGGCGCTGCAGCGCGCCGGCGTGGACGCGATCCTCGGCCGCGCCGCCACCGGGAAGCGCATCTCCGCCGCCGAGGCCGCGCGCCTCCTCGAGGAGGCGCCGCTGGCCGACCTGGGCGCCGCCGCCGACGAGCGGCGCAGGCAGCTCCACCCCGAGGGGCGCGTCACCTACATCGTCGAGCGCAACGTCAACTACACCAACGTCTGCACCACCGCGTGCCGCTTCTGCGCCTTCTTCCGGGCGCCTGGGAAGGAGGGCGGCTACACCCTCTCCTTCGACGAGATCGGCGAGAAGCTGCGGGTGCTCAAGGACGCCGGCGGCGTGCAGGTGCTGCTGCAGGGCGGCATCAACCCCGAGCTGCGCCTGCCGTACTACGAGGAGCTCGTCCGCTTCATCAAGGGCCACGGCCTTCGCCTCAACGGCTTCTCGCCGGAGGAGATCCACTGCCTCGCTGAGCTGGAGGGGATGACCGTCGAGGAGATCCTGGTGCGGCTGAAGGACGCCGGCCTCGACTCGGTGCCCGGCGGCGGCGCGGAGGTGCTCGTCGACAGGGTGCGCTCCCGGATCGCCCGCAAGAAGGCGACGAGCGCCGAGTGGCTCGAGGTGATGCGCGTCGCCCACCGCCTCGGCATGCGCGCGTCCGCCACGCTGATGTACGGCGTCGGCGAGACCATGTACGAGCGGGCGCTGCACCTCTCCAAGCTGCGGGACCTGCAGGACGAGACGGGTGGCTTCACCGCCTTCATCTGCTGGCCCTACCAGGACGGCGGCCTCAAGCTGCGCGGCGATCAGGAGGGGGCCGGCGAGTACCTGCGCACGCTGGCGGTGTCCCGGCTCACCCTGGACAACATCCCCAACCTCCAGGCGTCGTGGCCCACCATGGGGCCCACCGTCGGCCAGGCGGCGCTGCACTTCGGCGCCAACGACTTCGGCCAGGTGATGTTCGAGGAGAACGTCGTCTCCGCCGCGGGATCGGTGTTCTCGATGAACTCCGCGGGCATCGAGCGGCACGTGGTCGACGCGGGCTTCGCTCCCGCGCGCCGGGACGGTCTCTACGGGCTCGTCGAGGTGACCGCGTGAGCACCCGCGCGGGCGCCAGGCTTCTCGTCGGGGAGGCCCTGTGGTCTCCCGGGACGGGGCTCCTCGAGCCCGAGGGTGGCGCCGCCGTCGTGCTCGACGCCGACGGAGGCGACGTTGAGACGGGCCCCGCTCGGGCGCTCGTCGAGAGGCATCCGGATCTGCCGCGGGACGAGGGAGACGGCTTGCTCATGCCCGGCCTCGTCGACTGCCACGTTCATCTGGAGTGTGCGGTCCTCGCCGGCCAGGTGCCGGGCGGGGTGGGGATGGCCGGCTGGGTCGGTCGGTTGCTGAGGGTGCGATCCGCGTACACCGTGGAGCAGACCGAGGCCGCCGCCCTCGAGGCCGCTCGGACGATCCGGGGGTTGGGGACGGTGGCGATCGGCGACGTCTGCACCTTCCTCGTCACCGCGCCGATCCTCGCCGCGGCGGGCTTGCGGGGCTCGTCCTTCCTCGAGGTCCTCGCCATGAACGAGGAGGAGGCGAGCGCCGCGCTGGCGGACGCGCGAGCGAGGCGGAACGCTGCGCCGGCCACGGAGGAGATCGACGTGCGGATGGTGCCGCACTCGCCGTACGGGACCACCGCCTCCGCGATCCGCGCCCTCGCCGGGCCCGTCCGCGAGCGAGGGGCAGCGGAGCCCTTGGCGTTGCGAGCGCCGGCGTTCGCTGGCGCGGGGGCGTCGGCGGAGGCGCCTTCGGAGCTGGAGGTCCCCGGGGTCTACGCGGCCGGGATCGCCCTGGAGGGCGGCATGCCCGCGGTCCCCGAGGGCGCGTGGGAGGAGGAGGCACCGGGGGTCCGCAGCATCCACGCCGCGGAGCACGCCGACGAGGTGGATTGGCTCGTCCACGCGAAGGGGGCCTTCGCCGAGGTCCTCACGAAGAAGGGCGCAGTCTCGCCGGGCGAGACGCCGCTGCGCTTCCTCGACTCGCTCGGCGCGATCGGCGCCGAGACCCTCCTCGTGCACCTGGTGGTCGCGTCGCCGGAGGAGCTGGCCCTCGCGTCCTCCCGGGGCGCCACCGCCGTTCTCTGCCCGCGCAGCAACCTCCACATTGGCGGCGCGCTCCCCGACCTCGCCGCGATCCGCGCGGCGGGGCTGCCCTACGTCCTGGGTACGGACTCGCTCGCCTCCAGCCCCGACCACGATCTGCTCGGCGAGGTGCGCACCCTCGCCGCGGCCAACCCCGAGGTCCCGCTGGGCGAGCTGCTCGCCGCGGCCACCACCGGCGGCGCCGCCGCGCTGGGGCTGCGCGTCCACCCCTGGGTGCGGATCGAGAAGGACCGCATCCCCGAGCTCTTCGGAGGCGCACGATGACGGGTCGCTCCGGCCTTTGGCCCCGCCCATGCGCGAGCGTCGTCGGGATCACGGGAGGCACGCGATGACCACGGCGTCCCCGGCGCAGACGGCGCCGCCGCTCGTGCTGCGGCTCGGCAGGCTGGTGCGCTTCTCCCACACGGTCTTCTCCGTCCCGTTCGCGGTGGCCGCGGCGGCGGTCGCGTCCGTCGAGCATCCGATCGGCTGGCAGCTGGGGGCGCTGGTGCTCGTGTGCGTCGTGGCGGCCCGCACCGCCGCCATGGGCTACAACCGGATCGCCGATCGGGACATCGACGCGAGGAACCCGCGCACCCGCGCCCGCGAGCTGGCGGCGGGGACGGTGGGGGTCGGAGCGGCGTGGGCGCTGACCGCGGCGGCGGGGATCGCCTTCCTTGCGGCGGCGTTCGCCATCTCGACGATCACCGGGGTCCTCGCGCTCGTGGCGCTCCCACTCGCGCTGGGTTACAGCCTCGCCAAGCGCTTCACCTGGCTGTGCCACTTCTGGCTCGGCGTCGTGCTGGCGCTCGCGCCGGTCGGCGCCTGGGTGGCGGTGGCGGGTGGATTCGCCCCGTTCCCGCTGCTCCTCGGCGCCGGCGTGCTCTGCTGGATCTCCGGCTTCGACGTGGTCTACTCGCTGGCGGACCTCGAGTTCGATCGCGAAGAAGGGCTCCACTCCTTCCCGGCGCGCTTCGGACCGAAGGCCACCCTCGGCACGTCGCTGGCGCTGCACCTGCTCGCGCCGGCGTTCTTCCTGGCGGCGGGCTTTGCGGCCGGTCGTGGCGTCGCGTACTTCGCCGGCGTCGCGCTGGCTGCGGCGGCGCTGCTGGCTGGGCAGGTGGCGACCTTGCGCGGATCGAAGGGGGATGCGGTATTCGTAGCCAACGGCTGGGTGTCGCTGTTATTCGGCGCCGCCGTGGTGATCGACGTCCTCTGGAAGGGAGCCGCGCCTTGATCCTGCTGCTCGACAAGACCGCCCCCGAAGGCGCCGACCGCGAGATCCTGCGGGTGGCGGCCAGGCTCGGCCTGCCGGGCAAGCTGCTCTCGGGGAGCTGGGGCCGCCAGGCGGTGGAGATCGACGATCCCGTGCCGGCGCGGGCGCAGCGCATGTTCCGCGCGGCCGCCTATGTGGAGGAGGTGCTCGACAGGCCCTCCGCGACGCCGCTCTCCGAGAACGACGGCGAGGAGATGGTGACGCCGGTGCGGGTGGGCGACGTCGTGATCGGCGGAGACGAGCTCGTCCTCGCCGCCGGCCCCTGCGCGGTGGAGAGCGAGGAGCAGGTCGAGGCGGCGGCGCGGGCGGCGGCCCGATCGGGCGCGCGGCTCCTGCGGGGCGGCGCGTTCAAGCCGCGCACGCGTCCCGGCGACTTCCAGGGGCTCGGCGTCGAGGCGCTGCGCTGGCTCCGGGAGGCGGCGGATCGTCACGGCCTGAAGGTGGTGACGGAGGCCCTCGATCCTGCCTCCTGCGACGAGGTGGCGGCATACGCCGACGTCATCCAGATCGGCGCGCGGACAATGCAAGCCACCTCCCTGCTCAAGGCCGCCTCGCGCGCCGGCAGGCCGGTGCTCCTCAAGCGGGGGCTCTCCGCCACCCTCGAGGAGTGGATGGGCGCGGCGGAGTACCTGCTCCAGGGCGGAGCTCCCGGCGTGATCCTCTGCGAGCGCGGCTCGCGATCCTTCGAGACCGCGACCCGCTTCTCGCTCGACGTGGGCGTCCTCGCCGCGGCCCGGCTGCGCACGCACCTCCCCATCCTCGCCGATCCGTCGCATCCCGCCGGGAGGCGCGCGCTGGTGCGGCCGCTCGCCCGCGCGGCGCTGGCTGCGGGCGCCGACGGGCTCCTGGTGGAGGCCCACCCCGATCCGTCCTGCGCGCGCTGCGACGGACCGCAGGCGCTTCTCCTGGACGAGCTGCCGCACCTCGCCCAGGAGATGGCAGCGATCGGCGAGGCGGTGGGCAGAAGGTTCGCCGGGCCGCGTGCCGCGCGGGCCGCAGCCGGGGCGTGACGCCCGCCGCGCGATCCCCTCGCGGCGGATCGCGCATCGACCTTTTCTGCAAAGGAACCGACATGCGCACGATCCACCTCGCCTATTCGGACGACGCCGACGACGCGGCGATGTTCCTCGCCATCGATCGCGGGTACGTCTCCATCCCCGGTGTCCGCTTCGAGCACTTCCGCTCCGACATCCACACGCTGAACGGCATGGCGTCCCGCGGCGAGGCGGACGTCTGCGCCGTGAGCGTGGCGCACGTCCCCCGCGTCGCGGATCGGTACGAACTGCTCCCCCACGGCGGCAGCGTGGGGCGGGGCTATGGACCCGTCGTCGTCGCGCTCACGCAGGGTGCACCCCTGCGCCGCGTCGGCGTCCCCGGCCTCTCCACCACCGCCGCCGCGGTCTTGCGCCTCGCTGCGCCCGCCGCCGAGCTCGTGGAGATGGTGGGCGCCACCATGGCCGACACCGTCGCGTCTTTGCGCGAAGGCGCGATCGACGCCGCGGTGCTGGTGCACGAGGGGCGGCTGGTCTTCCGCCAGGCGGGCCTCGAGCTCCTCCTCGATCTGGGGGCGTTCTGGGAGAAGGAGAGCGGCCTGCCGCTCCCGCTGGGCGCCAACGTGATCCGCCGGGATCTGGGCGAAGAGCTCATCGGCCAGCTCGTCGAGGCGATCGGCGCCTCGATCCGCTGGTCGGTTGAGAACAAGGAGGTCGTCCTCGACGCCCTCGCGCCCCACGGCGAGGAGCGGGGCCTCGATCGCGGCGGGCTGTCGCACTACCTCGACCTCTACGCGAACGACGACACGGTGGGCTACGACGAGACCTGCCAGCGGGCGATCGCCGAGCTCCTCCGCCGGATCGCCTGACGAGCCCGGCGCACCGGCTCGCCGGGACGGGATGATCGCATCGTCGTGGAGCTCCCCGGTAACGGCGGGGGAGCGATCCCGACGCTCACCGTGACCCGCGGAGGAACGCTCGAACCGCCTCGATCGCTGCGGCGCTGGCCATCCCGGCGTGGAGCTTCCACTGCTCATGGCCCTCGGGGCCCACGTCGTTCGCCACGCCGAGGAGGCACGTCGCCGGGACACCCGCCCGCTCGGCGGCGCGCAGGAACCCGAACGCCTCCATGTGCTCCACCGCGGCGCCCGTCCGCTCGGCGAGGGCCGCGGCGTGGGCTGCGTCCTTCGTGATCGCGACGACCGTGGCGCAGGTCGCCGGCACGATCCCGGTGTGCGCCCGGATTTTCCCGACGAGGCGAGGGTCCGCGTGGCAGGCCGCCGCCGCAGAGCCGGGGACGTAGGCGAGCCCCGCGGCTGCGTCGGACGACGTGAGCAGCGCGCGGTCCACGAGGGTGACGGCGCCGATTGGTAGGCGCGATCCCGTGAACGCGCCGCAGGTGCCCACGAGGATCGCGGCGTCGAAAGACTCGCGGAGGAGGGCCGCCGTCCCCAGCGCTGCCTCGACCGGTCCCACGCCGACGGCGGCGGCGCGCACCTGGAAGCCCTCCACCTCGGTTCGACCCTCCGGGTCGAGCAACGGCAGCAGCGCCGCGAGCTCCGCTTCGACCGCCGCGCAAACGAGCAGGTTCCGCATCGCCACCCCATACGCGACCCGCCGTCCCGGCTGCAAGGCGGCAGGCGTGAAACCCTCGGGGAAACTTGCGAAACGCCGGGCTTTTTGGCGAAGTGGGGGGCCGATGTCCGAGGCCCCGTTCGACTTTCTCGACGCCCGTAGTGCGTCCCGCACCCTCCTCGCCGCGCGCTTCACCTGGCGCGGCGCCGACGAGGTGCCAGGCGCGCTCCCCCCGGCGGAGCTCGCCCGGGAGGTGGTGGTCGCCCACGGGGGCAGGATCGCGTCCCTGTCGGACGAGGGGATCCTCGCCGAGATGACGTCGCCCACGGACACGCTCCAGTGCGCGGCCGCGCTGCAGGATCGGTTCGCCCTCGAGAAGGCGCGGCTCGGCCCGGGCGTCACGCTGCGGGCGGCAGTCGCAGCAGGTGAAGTGGCCCGGCATGGCCGCGAGCTGATCGGCGAGCCCGTCGCCCTGGTGAACCGGCTGGCGGAGCGGGCCGCGCCCGGCGAGGTGCTGTTCTCGCAGAGCGTGCGCTTGTCCATGACCCGGAGCGAGATCAGCTCCGAGCTCTGCGCCGACACGGACCCGTCGCTGGGGCAGCCGATCCACCGGCTGGTCCAGCCGCCCGGCGCTTCCAACCCCGAGCTCCCCTTCGGAGGCGTGGGCCTGCGCCGCTCCCGGGCGAAGCTGCGCATCCGGAGCCGGCGGCGCAGCAGGGCGCGGCCGGTCCTGATGATTCGGCGCGCGCTCCGATCGTTCGCCGTCGTGCCGCGCAAGGCCAAGGGGTGGGGGGCGCCGATCCTCACGTCGCTGCTGGTGGCTGGATTCGTCGTCGCCGCGGGCGTCTGGTTTCTGCCGACTCGACCGAGCCACGCGATCGGCAAGGAAATCGCCGAAGGTCGCCCGAGGGAGGCGCTGCGTCTGGCGGAGCGCTGGGCCGCCGAATCGCAGGACGCCGAGGCCCGGGCGTGGAGGGGCGTCGCGCTCGCCGCCGTGGATCGGGTGGAGGAGGCCCGCGAAGTCCTCGCCGGCGCGCTGTCGGAGAGCCCGCGCCTCGCGCGCTCCCCCGCGATCGCCAAGGGCGTGGTCCGCACCCTCGATCGCAAGGGAGCCGATCGATCCCTCGTCATGGCGAACCACACCGCAGCCGTCGACCGAGCGCTCCTCGAGGCCTCGTCCTCCAAGCGGTACTGGCTGCGCTGGAACGCGATCGCGGCGCTCGAGAAGCTCGGCGGCGGCGACAAGGTCGACCGGGTCCAGGCGTGGTCCCTCGATCTGCAGCACGCGGGATCCTGCGGAACCCGCGTCCGCGCGGCGAGGGAGCTCGCGAAGCTCGGCGACCCACGTGCGGTGCCGGCCCTCGAGGAGGCGAAGGAGAAGGGCTTCCCGGGCGCGGCGTGCAACCTGAAGCGCGCCGCCGAGGAGGCGCTGGCCTCGCTGCCCCGCACCAACGGGTGACGCCATTCGCGGCTCGTCGAGAACTTGCGTCGAACCAGCGAGGGCGCACGACTCGACGCGCTACGGAGCGACGATCCAGGGCGCGGCGAAGCGCGGGTCGAGCGCGTCGACGCCCTCCGCGATCACCTGGGGCCCCAGCTCCGCCTCGAGGCGATCGAGCGCCGCCGTCGCCGCGTCGCGGATCGCCGGGCCCCCCGAGGCGAGCACGTCGTCGCGGAAGGCCGGCGCGAGCGTGCCGTCGTCCTGGAAGGCCGCCTTCGCCGCAGCCGCCAGCGCGGCGGCCGGGAGCGCCTCGACGCCGAAGGAGGGCGGGAGGCCCGCGGCGGAGCGGGCGGCGGCGGTGAGGAGGAGCTCGCCGAAGCGGACGCGGGCGAGGCCGGCGTCTCCCCACGCCCCGACGACCATCGCCGCGGCGCGGGCGGGATCGAGGCCGAGCTCGGCGAGTCGCTGGCCCAGCGCCTCCACGCGATCGAGGGACGCCTCGGTCCGCGAGAGATCGACGAGGGTGGCGAAGGGACGCAGCTCGGCGCGACCCTCCAGGCCGGCGAAGTAGCGCGGCCTGCGCCGCAGCGCCGCGGCCAGCGCCTCTCCGTCCGGCGGCTCGGGGAGGAAGCCGTCGGCGCCGGGGAGGCGCAAGGAGAGGGCACGAACCAGCCGCTGCGCCCGCCACTGCAGCTCGAGGGTGCGGGTGAAGCCGATCTGGAAGATCCGCTTCAGCGCCGCTGCCGCCAGGTGGGCGGAGGCGGCGCCCGCGTCGTCGCCGGCGAGATGGGCGAGCCCGAGGGCGAGGGTGTCGCGCACCATCCGCGCGTGCTCGCGGACCTCGTCCACGTCCGCCGGATCCACGCGGTCGGCGACCATCGCCGCATTGACGAGGCCGACCAGGTGGAGCTGTAGCTCGTCCCGCTTCTCGTCGGGCAGCAGCCCGGCGGCGCGATCGAAGAGGGAGCCCGACTCCAGCGACGCGAGGAAGAAGCCGGGCGGCTCCTCCGGCGGCGCGCCCGGGGGCGGCAGCGGCGCGTGGAGGTCGACCTTGGCGTAGAGGCTCACCGCCTCCTCGAGGGACGGGAACCCCAGGTCGGCGAGGCGCGCGTTCCGCCAGCGGAGCGCCGACTCGGTGAGCTCGCTGGGGAGCTCCCAGCGCACGGCGTAGAGCAGCCGCGCCGCGCGGAAGGGATCCTCCGCGTACAGATCTCCGATCACCCGCTTGGCGGCGGCGTACTCCGCGCCCTCCGACGGATAGACGAGCATGAACCGCCCCTCGGGCGTGCGCTCGACGGTCCCCTCGATCTCGTCGCCGGGCTCGCCCTCCTCCTCGAGATCGAAGATCCGGACGATGGAGTGGAGCAGCAGCTCGAGGACCTCCATGTCGAGGGCCGCGAGCTTCGCGCGGTACGCTTCGTCCTCTTCACCCCTGGCGAGCCGGAGCCAGAGAAGCACCTGGTGGGTGTCGAGCTCGTCCTCCTTCCACGTGTCCAGGTCGACGAAGGCCCGGAACTGCTCGGGGGTGGCGAGGCGGACGAGCGGCGCGGCGTCGGCGAGGCCGACGTCGTGGATTGCCAGGAAGAGGTCCTCGGCGGGGAGCTCGCGGACGAGCCGCTCGGGATCGCGGCTGTCCAGGATCACGTCCAGGCGTTTCCTGCCCCTCGCCCTGGCGAGCGCTGCCCGCTCGGATCGGAGCCATTCGGTGGAAAGCTCACCCATGGCGACCTCTCGTGATCAGGGCCTGGTGCAGGCGGAAGCGGGGAGGACGAAGCAGGTGGTCCGGCTCGGGCTGCACGTCGAGTCGCACTCGATCCGCTGCCCCTCGAGCCAGCAGCGCACCGGGGCGCAGGCGCCGGGGCAGCCGTCGCCGTCGATGACGAACGTGGTGCAGGCCTGCTCGCCGTCCCACTCTGCAGGGATGGGACTGGGGTTCGCCTCGTTCCGCGCCGGGAAGACGAAGACCTCGCTCGGAGGGCAGAGGTCCGCCGCACCGACGAGGCTCGTCGCGAGGGCGCGAAGGTCGCAGACGGGAGACGGCAGGCCGCTCTCTGCCATCGAGTCGGCGGCGCCGCAGCCCAGGAGGATCACGAAGAACGGCAGCGCCCAGCGCGAGCCCGGCCGATGGGATCGCGTCCGCGGCGCGGGGCCGATCCCATCGGCTCGCGCTTCGCGAGAGAGGCACCCTCTTGCGCTTGCTCGTCCTGGGCTCGCGAGTTCGTGGTCCACGAACTCTGGCTCAGCCAGCCTTCTCGACCTTGTTGGCCTTGAGGCAGCGGGTGCAGACGCGGACGCGCATGGTGCGACCCGAGACGTTGGCCTTGATGCGCTGCAGGTTCGGGAGCGAGCGGCGCTTGCTCTTGTTGTTCGCGTGGGAGACGTTGTTCCCCACGAGCGGACCCTTGTCGCAGATGTCACAGCGGCGAGCCATGTTCGACTCCATCGCCAGGCTCGAGTGGCCGGCGAAAACTCGGTCGGGCAAGATGTTCTGATCGGACCTGCCCGGCAAAAAGAGCGCGCAAGGTAGCAGAAAAATCCGAATGATCAAGCGATCACAGCTTGACCTTGGCGACCGCTTCGACGGCCAGGGCCGCGATGCGCCGGCCCGCCCGCAGGCTCCCCTCCAGGCCCAACCCCGGCAGCATCGCCAGGTTCCCGGTCAACAGCCTGGGCACTGGGCCTCGGATGGGCAGCGTCGCCAGGGCACCATCCTCGGGCGCCCGGAAGATCGGCAGCGTCGAGGGCGCCCTGGTCTCGTGGCGCAGATGCCGCGCGTGGAAGGGCATCGCCTCCTCCAGGGCCGCGTCCACGTGGCGCCTCGCCTCGTCCTCGTCCGCGGCGATCCGGGACGCGGTGACTGCGACGAGCCCCTCGGCGATCCGGCCGTCCTCCCGCCTGGCGGGCTCGCGCTCGAGCAGCGTGATCGCGCCGTCGCTTCCGGCCACGGCCGCCAGCTCGCCCAGGCCGGGTGGGATCGCCTCCGCCGCGACGACGAGGTTCCAGGTGGAGACGTGGCGATCGACGGGGAGCCGCGCCGCGAGCCTGCCGATCGAGGCGCGCAGGCGCGGCGTGGGGAGCAGCGGGGCGATCGCGTCGAGCGGGCAGGCGGCGAGTCCGATCCTGCCCCGGTGGATCGCGTCCTGACCCTCGAGCCTGACGCCGGCGAAGCGGCCACCCAGGATCGAGATCTCCGCCACACTGGCGTGGGCGCCCGGCTCGCCGAGCGTTTCGCCCCGGTGTCCGCGGATCGATGCGCGCAGCAAAGCGACGAGACCGTCCTCCGGCGGGCGCGCCGGCTCGAAGAGCCAGGGAGCCGTCGCCTGGGAGAAGGCCAGAGAGGAGAGCTCGCCTTCGAGCCTGGACGAGAGGCGGTGCAGCGAGGCGATCCCATGCAGGAGCGGCGCGTCGGCAGGGAGCGCCCCGAGAATGCCCGACGCCCTGCGGGCGAAACGGGAGGCTTTCCATCGCTCGACGACACCGTCCGCAGGGAGCGGCGGCGCACTCTCGAAGAGCTTCGCCGAGCGGTCGAGGAGCGAGCGGAGCTGCTCCACCTCCTGGGCGAGGCCACGACCTGCAGCGCCGAACGCGCGCGCGAGCTCCGTGGCCCTGGTGTCGGGCGCCGGCCCGAGCGCGATCCGCGCCGATGGCAAGAGGAGCTGGAGACCGCCGGCGTAGGGCGCCATGGCGCGGCCGATCATCGGGAGCACCCCCAGCTCCTCCGCGATGGCGTGGAGCGAGCGGCTCGCCCGCGGCAGCGGGTACGCCATGGGCGCGGACTGCAGGCCGAAGCCGCCGGAGACGTGGCGATCGTGGGGTGCGCCGTGATCGACGTGGAGGATCCGCAGGCCCCGCTTGGCGAGGAGCGCGGCGGCGACGAGGCCGGGGAGATCGTTGCCGATCACCACCACGTCGTAGAGCCGGGTGGGGCGGGAGCCTCGGCCCGAAGGAGCGGACCGGGCGTGGGGGCGCGAGGTGTCGCCCCCCTCGCTCACTGCGCCTCCGGCTCTGGGCAGACGAGGGACTGCGCCGAGCAGGAGTCGTCAACCGCGAGCTCGTAGACGACGCGGCGGCCGTCGAGGCGGGCCTTCCCGTCCGCGATCAGGCCGATCGCGTGGGGGAGGAGACGGTGCTCCTGCGCCTGGATCCGGCTGCGCAGGGTGTCCTCTGTGTCGCCGGGGAGGACGGGGACCGCCGCCTGGGCGAGGATCGGCCCGGTGTCCTGCCCGGCGTCCACGATGTGGACGGTGCAGCCGGAGATCCGCACGCCCGCCGCTAGCGCCTGCCTGGGCGCCGCGAGCCCGGGGAACGCCGGGAGGAGCGAGGGATGGACGTTCACGATCTTCCCCTCCCACCTCTCGACGAACTCCGCGCCGAGCATCCGCATGAAGCCGGCGAGGACCACGAGATCGATCCCCCGCCGGGAGAGCTCGGCGTCGAGGGCCGCCTCGAACGATCGGCGATCTGGGAAGGCCTTGTGATCGAGGAGGACCGCCGGGACGCCTGCGTCCTGGGCGCGCTCGAGGGCGCGTGCGCCCGGGATGTTGCAGATGACCACCGAGATCCGGGCGGCGATTCGACCGCTGGCGCACGCGTCGAGGAGCGCGGCGAGGTTGGTGCCGGAGCCGGAAGCGAGGACTGCGAGGGAGAGCATCGCGCGAGAACCTAACACGATGAAAAAGAGATCGGGCGCCGGCATGCACCGGCGCCCGATCGTTCCTTGCGCGTGATGCGCGCGCGTCGGGACTACTTCTTGCGCTTGCGGAGGAGGAGCGGGAGGACCGCCACCTGCGCGATCAGCGGGAGGGCGGTGCTCGCCATCCGGCCCTTGCGATTCGGGTTGTTCGGGTCGTTCGGATCGCCGCCGCAGCCGACGGGATCCTCGGCGCCGTTGCCGCCGGTGCCGCCAGCGCCGGGAGTGGTGTCGCCGCCGGTGCCGCCGGCGCCAGGATCGGTGTTGCCACCGGAGCCGCCGACGCCGCCGCTGCCACCGGAGCCGCCCCTGCCGCCGGAGCCACCGACCCCGCCGGAGCCGCCGGAGCCGCCCCTGCCGCCGGAGCCACCGATCCCGCCGGAGCCGCCGGAGCCACCCCTGCCGCCGGAGCCACCGATACCGCCGGTGCCACCGCTGCCACCCGTGCCGCCGGAGCCACCGCTGCCGCCCGTGCCGCCGGAGCCGCCGGAGCCGCCCGTGCCGCCCGTGCCGCCGGAGCCACCGATGCCGCCGGAGCCGCCGGAGCCGCCGATGCCGCCCGTGCCGCCCGTGCCGCCCGTGCCGCCCGTGCCGCCGGAGCCGCCGCTGCCGCCGGAGCCGCCGGAGCCGCCGGAGCCGCCGGAGCCGCCGGAGCCGCCGGAGCCGCCGCTGCCGCCGCTGCCGCCGGAACCACCGGAACCGCCGGTGCCGCCAGAACCGCCGGCGCCACCGGAACCACCGGAACCACCGGCGCCACCGGAACCACCGGAGCCACCGGAGCCGCTGTCATCGGAGCCGAGCTCTAGGACCAGCACCTTCAGGGCAGGGATCTGGCCGGTGAGGGTGGAGCGGGAGAGCGAGAGCGTCCCGGGCTGCGAGGCGAAGGTCGGGCGGACCGGCCCGGTCGCGCCAGGCACCGAGATCGTCACGCTGCGCGTGACGCTGTCCATGTTGATGACCACGAGGAGGTCGCGGTTGCCGTCCCTCCACCGCGCCGCCACCACCCGGTTGGCGTTGGTGGCCGGCTTGGTGCGCGCGCCGTTCATGAGCACCGGGGCGATGGCGTTGATCTCCTTCGCGGTGGCGGAAGCCGAGTTCCAGAGCGTGGGGTGGTTGGTGATCAGGAAGCCGCTGTCACGGAAGGTGTAGGAGATGAGGCCTTTCGCGCCCTCGACCAGGTACTGGTAGGTCATGTTGCGGTACTCGTCCGCGGTGGGGGCGCGCCGGCCGGACCACGCGTAGCCCTGGGGCAGGCCGAACGCGGGCATCCCGCCGAGGTTGCCGTTCACCATGGTGTCCCACGGCATGCCGACCCACTCGGAAGGGATCGGGTAGTAGTACGGGCCGAAGACGTCGCCCTTGTGGAGCCAGGGGCCCCACTTGCTGCGGTCGAAGCCCGTGTAATAGGTGAAGTGGTTCGGGTCGGCGGCCTTCACCCGGTCGTGCCGGGTCTGGAGCTGCGAGGGCGTGACGTTGGCGCCGGGCGTGTGGACGTCGTCTCCGATGTTCCAGCCGAGCAGGGCGGGGTGGCCCTTGTACCGGTTCACGACGTTCGCCGGGCTGTTGTAATCCATGCCCTCGATGATCACCCGCACGCCCAGCTCCTGGGCGCGGTTCATGAACGCGTCGAAGTTGTTGCCCTCATGGCGGCTGGCGTGGATGGTGTTGAAACCCGCCGCCGCGATGGTCTCCAGGTCCCGGATCATCTGGGAGGCGCTGGAGCCCCAGGAGACGTGATAGACGCCGTTGGGGAAGAACGGCCTCCCGTTCTCGATGATGGTGCCATCGGAGCGGACGGAGGAGGGGCCGGCGTAGGCACCCTGGGCGACCAACAGAGCGGTGGCGATGCCCAGCGCGCGTACCACGTGGCGCCTCCGGTGACGGGACTTCGGCGGGGAGGCAGGCCCTCCGCCAGGACGAGTTGACCTCGAGCCTGAATCGAAACGCACGATCTACTTCCTTTTTTCCGTGAAAATCTGAACGGTTATGGGCACCCGAGGGCGGGGTCCCGAGGGAATGGAAGCTCCGTGGCAGGCTCGACCCGGCCGGAACGTCCATTTCCAGATAATCCAAATTTCAGGAATATTAGTAAAGGTGGGTGCAGGGCCTACATGTAGGCGAGGCCCGCCGCTCCTCGTCCGGACGGAAGGATCGCGGCTGCCGCGGCTTGGGTGGCGGGCGGCCGAACCAACGCGGTGCGGCCAGGCTCGAAGGGGGGCGGATCCGCTCCTGCCCTGCGACGAAGAGTGCGTCGCTCCGGTTCCGGATCCTCCGGCAGTCGAGGCAGGTCCCTATGCCGCGAAGGCGATCGGCGCCCTTGCCTTCCGCGGCCGGACATCGGCCAGATTTCGTCGAACTCCTGGGCGGGAGACGTGTCGTTGTGGCGGGCGCAGTCACGCTCTGCGTCACACGAGGCGTGCGCCACTCGTGGACCGCTACGCGAAGTTGCGGATCTCGCAGATCGCCTCGCCGCTCCCGGCCTCCACCGTGCCGATACGTCGAGCGTCGATGTTCCTGCCCTGCAAGAAGGCGAGGGCGCGCGCTTCGTCGGAGGCAGGGACGATCACCGTGAAGCCGATCCCCAGGTTGAAGGTCTGCAGCAGATCCTCGACGGGGACGTCGCCGCCCTTGCGGATCAGCTCGAAGATCCCGGGGATCTTCCAGGTGTTCGCGTCGAGGACCGCCTTCGTCCCCTCCGGCAGCGTGCGGGGGACGTTGCCCACCAGGCCGCCGCCGGTGACGTGGCTCATCGCCCGCACGTCGACGCCGGAACGGCGCAGCTCGAGGAGGTCGCGGACGTAGATCCGCGTCGGCGCGAGGAGCGCCTCGCCCACGGTGCGGCCGCCGAGCTCCTGCGGCTTCGCGTCGAGGGGTAGCGACATGGCCTCGAGGATCACCTTGCGCGCGAGGGAGTAGCCGTTCGAGTGGAGGCCGGTCGAGGGCAGGCCGAGGACGACGTCGCCAGGCCGCACCCGCTTGCCGTCGATGATCTCGGACCTCTCGACCACGCCCACGCAGAAGCCGGCGAGATCATATTCGCCCGGCGCGTAGAAGCCCGGCAGCTCGGCGGTCTCGCCGCCGACGAGGGCGCAGCCGGCCAGGCTGCAGCCTTCGGCGATGCCTTCCACCACCTTGGCCGCCTGGGCCGCGGAGAGCTTGCCCGTTCCGAAGTAGTCCAGGAAGAAGAGCGGCTCGGCGCCCGTGCATGCGACGTCGTTGACGCACATCGCCACGAGGTCCTGGCCGATGGTGTCGTGGACGTCGGCGAGGAAGGCGACCTTGAGCTTGGTGCCGACGCCGTCGGTGCCGGAGACGAGCACGGGCTCGCGGTAGCCGGCGGGGAGGGCGACCAGGCTGGCGAATCCGCCGATCCCGGCCATCACCTCGGGGCGCATCGTCTTTCGGGCCAGGGGGACGATCTGGTCCACGAGGCGATCGCCCTCCTCGATGTCGACACCGCTGTCACGGTAGGTGATCGCCACGGCCCACGCTCCTTTTCGAAAGCGAGCCTCTCGCGAAGTCGTTCGGGGGAGAGGCGGGCGCGTGGTTAGCAGAGGGCCCGGTGCCTTGCAAGGTGACCCGGCGAACGGGGGGCCGGATCAGCGCGGCTGGACCAGCCCGCCGGGCCTGGGGCGATCCCGCGTCTTCGCGACGGAGCCGTCGAAGGCGAGGCGTTTGCGCGCGGTGGCGCCGTATCCGTCGCCCGAGAGGGTGGCCGAGACCTCGAACTTCGCACCCGGGTCGGAGATCTGCAGGCGGTAGCGGCGCACGATCTCCTCCGCCTCGCCGAACTCCACCTTGTCCTCCCGCTCGCCATCGACGAGCTCGATCCCCTCGCCAAGCCGCGCCTCGAGGACGATCGCGCCGGGAAAGCGGCCGTGGCGGGTGAGGACGGCGGCGACGTCCACGATCTCGCCTGGCTTCGCGACCGGGGGGCCCTCGAGGCGGAGCACGAACGGCGCGCGGATGGACTCGCGGGCGTGCGTCGGCGGCGGCGCCCGCGTCACGGGGGCGGCCTCCTGCGCAGCGGGCGCCGGCGGCGTCGGGCTCGCGCACGCGGCGACCGACAGCAGCACGGGGGCGAAGCGGACTCTCATGGCTGGCCTCATGGGACGCAGAGCGGCGGCAGACCGGTCGGATAGGGGTAGGGGGCGATCGGGACCGACAGCGCGCCGACGGGGACGCCGTCACAGCGCAAGGCGTCCAGGAAGTCGGGGAAGATGGGGGCCGACTCGCCGGTGTCCACCACGTTGATTGGTACGCACTGGGCGTTCACGTCGTAGGTCTTGGTGGTGTAGCCGCGGCCGAAGGGAGCCTGGTTCATCCGCAGGCTCGCGAGCGACGAATGGAGCTGGTTCGCGGGGACCGCGGACGAGTGGGCGATGTCCCAGAGCGCGCCCGAGATCCAGAGCTCGTCCATGCGCTGGTAGAGTCCGCCGGCGAGCGTGGGCGCGGCGAAGGGCTCGATTCCCCAGTTTTTGCGCGCTTCGAGGTCTGCCCAGTAGAAAGTGCCGCTCTGCTTGTCCCAGTAGCGGGGGTCCCCGCGGATGGAGGACGAGTACCAGCTCGCCCACCCCTCGGACCAGGCGAGGCCAGGCATCCCAGGCGTGCCGAGGCAGTGCCTGCCGCCTTCCCTTGGCGAAGTGCCGAAGGACTGCATCGCCCAGTGCCCGAGCTCGTGCCCCATCATGGGAGCGCCGTAGTAGCTCATGTCCTCGTCCGAGCTGGAGATGAAGATCTGGATGTCGAACCGCGTGGAGTTCATGGTGAACGGCCAGTTCCACATGCAGGCCCCGCAGGACCAGTCCACCTCGTCGGCGTTCCAGACGATCAGCGGCTTCCCCCGCTTGCCATGCTGGATCTTCGAGAGCTCCCAGGCCTCCTCGGCGCGCTGGAAAAGGTAGACGGGCGCGCTCCAGTTGCTCTCCGCGACGTTCCACCCGACGCCGCTCTGCTGCGGCATCTGGAGCCTCCACGACCAGAAGCTGGCCGACCACGAGTCCACGTCGTCGATATTGTACGTGCCGGCCGAGAAGCCGGGATCCGCGACCGCGAAGGCGATCCGCCCGCCGAGCATCTCGGGGCGGACGGCGAGGAACCGCACCGAGTCCAGGCTGGAGGCGGGGCTCCTCATCCGCACCGAGAACGAGCCATCTGCCGCGACGATGGAGGCATCGACGACCTCGCCATCGTGGTACGAGATCGCCAGCAGGCCGGAGGCCGGCGCCTGCTCCACGGGGCCCCAGTCCGAGAGGTCGGAGCGGGGGCGGCGAAACTCGTAGGAGAGGGTTCCCGTGAAGTGAGCGGTGGCAAATCCTGGATCGCAGAGCGCGCCGATCGGCGTCTGCGAGCAGGCGCAGTTGGCGCTGCTCCAGGTACCGGAGGTGCCGCAGGTGCGGTAGGTCGTGGCGGAGGTGCACTCCGTCGCCCCGGGGAGGCAGGCGTCGTTCCTCGGTACGCAGGCGGCGCCGCTCGCATCCGATTCGCACCGCTCCCACGACTCGCAGGCGTGATCGACGAGGAGGTTCTCGGTGGGGCGATCCGGCGCGATGGCGCAGGAGCGCACGATCGACGGACCGGCACAGACGCCGTTCGCCGGGACGGAGCCGCAGCGATCCACGAGGACGCCGCCGGTGCCTCCCGTACCACCGGTACCTCCCGTGCCTCCGGTGCCGCCCACGCCTCCGGCTCCACCCGTACCTCCAGTGCCGCCTGTGCCTCCCGTGCCACCGGTGCCTCCGGTTCCACCCGTGCCACCGGTGCCTCCGGTTCCGCCCGTGCCGCCGGTTGCGCCCGTGCCGCCGGTTCCGCCCGTGCCACCGGTTCCGCCCGTGCCTCCGGTTCCGCCCGTGCCTCCGGTTCCGCCCGTGCCACCGGTTCCGCCCGTGCCACCGGTTCCGCCCGTGCCGCCCGTACCGCCCATGCCGCCCGAGCCACCGTCTCCACCCGCGCCACCGGTCCCGCCGGTCTCGATCACCGCGCCGCAGAGCGTCTTGGCCGCACCCGACCAGCAATAGAGGTGAGCACGTGTCTTCGCTTTGCACAGATCGTCGTTACAGCCCGTCCCGCCCGGCGTGCAACCGGCGCAGGCCACCACCGAGTCCTCGAAGGGCTGCGCGCAGATCTCCACTCTCGCGGTGCGGAGGCAGGCGTCGCAGTCGTTGGACGACGAGCCCTCGCCCTCGCAGGCAAGCTCGAATCCCTTCGAGCCTCCTGCGCCCGGCGACCCGTCGTCACCCCCCGAGCCGCAGCCGGTCGCGAGAAAGGCCGCGATCGCCATGGCAGCGAAAAATCGCATGACGAAGTCCATGCAAAGGCTCCTTCGTAGGGCATCGTCCGTAGCACGCTGGCCGATCGGGAGGAAGTTTCCCGGCGGCGGCCCGCTTTTCGACGATCAGCGCATCCGGTTGCCGGGCTGCCCGATCTTGGGTATCCCTCGCGCCGATCCGAGCCTGTGGAGAGATGGCCCCTGCGCCGCGGGGAGCGATCCCTTCGGCTCGCGCTTCGCGGCCGTGCCCGCTCGCTCGATCACGCGAGCTCGCACGAGGGCTTCGAGGGAACGACATGGCTTCGAATGCAGAGGATCGGGCGCTGGTCTCGGCGCGGATCGCCCAGGTGCGAGAGCGGATTGCCAAAGCTTGCGCCCGCGTGGGGAGAGATCCTTCCGAGGTGCAGCTGCTCCTCGCCACCAAGACCGTCCCGGTGGAGCGGATCCGCTTCGCGGTGGAGGCCGGCGTCACGCTCCTCGGCGAGAACCGGATCCAGGAGGCCCTCGGCAAGTACCGGGACGTCCCCGAGGCGGTGTGGCACTTCATCGGTCACCTGCAGACCAACAAGGTCCGCCAGGCGCTCGAGTTCGCGAAGATGGTCCACTCCGTGGATCGCCCGTCCCTCGTGGAGGCTCTCGACGGCAGGCTGCGGGAGCAGGGCCGCACGTTGGACGTCCTCCTCCAGGTCAACACCTCGTATGAGGCCAGCAAGTTCGGTGTGGAGCCGAAGGCCGCGATCGAGCTGGCGCGCTTCGCGGCGAAGCACGACACGCTGCGGGTGCGGGGGCTCATGACCATCGGCCCGTTGACCGACGACCTCGAGCGGGTGCGGAAGGCGTACAGGCTCCTGCGCGAGCTGCGGGACGAGCTCCAGCCATCGGTCGGCGCGCTGCCGATCCTCTCCATGGGCATGTCCGGGGACTTCGAGCTCGCGATCGAGGAGGGCGCCACCCTGATCCGCGTCGGCACCAGCGTGTTCGGCCCCCGCGGGACGCTGGACTCCGCCTACTGGCCGGAAGGCGGACCGACGACCTGAGTCTGCCCTACCGGAGGTCGCGGGGCGCGGTGTCCTTCCTCTTGCCCGCGCCGCGGGCGAGGGACGCGATCCCCGCCAGGATCCCCGTACAGGCGCCGACGAGCGCGCTCGCGGCGAGGCCCGCGGCGACGAGCGGCGGCTCGCGAGAACCGCCGGTCGTCGCCAGGTAGACCGCGCCGCCGATGGCGTTTCCCACCAGGAGCCCGGTGACGCGCACGGACGCGAGGAGCCCCCCCGCGGTCCCCAACCGATCGGGTGGCACCGCCCCCATCAGCGCGCTGTTGTTCGGCGACTGGAAGGTGCCGATCCCCAGGCCGAGGCCGCCCAGTACGGCGGCGACGACGATCGGTTCGTCCCGCCGCGACACCGCCGACAGGATGACGAGGGCCGCCGCCGCGACGAGGGCGCCGCAGGCCGCGATGGTCCTCGTCGAGTGCATCCGATCGGCGAGCCAGCCCGACGCCGGCGACACCACCGCGAGCACGACGGGCAGCGAGGTGAGCACCACGCCCATCTGCCCCGTCTCGAGGCCCAGGGCGAAGTGCAGGTAGAACGGCATCACCAGGTTGACCGCGCCCAGCGTGGTGAAGATCAGGAAGCCCGCGGCGGCGCTGCCCGAGAACGTCCGGTCGCGGAAGAGGACGAACGCGACCACCGGGTGATCGCTGCGCTTCTCCACCGCTATGAAAGCGCAGAAGCCGGCGACGGCGACCGCGAGGGCGATCGCGCTCGGCGCGCTGGCGAAGCCCCACGCGTGCCCTTGGGAGAGCAGGAGCATGAGCGCGGAGAGGAACAGGGCCAGGAACAGTGATCCGGGGACGTCGAAGCGCTCCGTCGCCAAGGGGAGGGCGGGGACGGACCTCCACGCGACGAACGCGGCGACGAAGGAGATCGGGACGTTCGGCAGGAAGATCCAGTGCCACGACAGCGCGTCGATCACGAAGCCGCCCACCGCGGGCCCCGCGGCGAGGCCTGCGCTGACGGCGAGGCCGGCCATGCCGAGGACCCGGCCTCTCTGGGAGGCGGGGAACACGGCGGTGAGGATCGCCGGTCCCGCCGCGTTCATCAGCGCGCCCCCAACGCCCTGCACGACGCGGGCGAGGGTGAGGGGCAGCACCGAACCCGAGAGGGCGCAGGCGCCGCTCGAGACGCCGAAGACGAGGAGGCCGAAGGCATAGACCCGCCTCTGCCCCAGCACGTCTGCGAGCCTGCCCGCGTTGAGGAGCAGCGCCGACAGGGCGAGCAGGTACGCGAGCACCACCCACTCCACCTGGCCCAGGTCGGTCTGGAACTCCCTCGCCATCGTGGGGAGCGCGATGTTGACCGCGCTGGCGTCGAGTGTGCTCATGAAGGTGCCGATGGCGACCGCCGCGAATGCGAGGTGTCGGTGCGGGTGTCCCTCGGGCCTGGATTTGGATGGCGGCTGGATTGGGCGGCTCCTCTGCGATGTGCCGAAAGGTGACCGGGACAGTCGGCCATGGGATGTTCTTTGGTTCGACTCAGGGTATGGAAGGCGACGTTCGATCCCTCGCCGCCAAAAGGGTCCCCATGAGCGCAGTGCACCCGCTCCTCCAGAAATACGGCAAGGCGTTTCCCAAGGGCACCGTCCTCTTTCGTGAGGGGGACGCCGGTGCCGAGATGTTCGTCGTCCACTCCGGGCGGATCCGGATCACCAAGCGGATCCGGGATCGGGAGGTCGTCCTGGCCTCGCTGGGGCCCGGCGAGCCGATCGGGGAGATGGCCATCCTCGCGAGCGCCAGGCGGAGCGCCACGGCGGAGGTCGAGGAGGAGGCCTGCCTCCTGGTGATAGACGCCCGGACGCTGGAGACGATGCTCCGCACCGACCCCGAGATCGCGATCCGCATGTTGCGGAAGATGGCGGGTCGCCTCGCGGAGACCAACGGTCAGCTCGAGCGCCAGTTGCTCGGGGACGCATCCAGCCGCGTCGTCCACCTCCTGGCCCACGAGGCGGAGATCCGGGGCCGCATCGGCCCCGAAGGGGCGGTCGTGCCCCTCTCGCCCGCCGAGGTCGCGTCCCGCCTGGGCGTCGATCCCGAGGTCGTGAACAGGGTGGTCGGCCGGATGGAGCGAGCCCGGATCTGCCGTCGAATCCAGGCCGGATTCCTGGTCCCTGAACCTGGGAAGCTCCGTGAGTTCCTCGACTTTCTGGGGATGAACGAGAGGATCGGACAGGCCGGCTGATCGCCCGAGGGCCGTGCGGCCGCGGGCCCATGGCGAGCAAACAAGAGGTGCGCTTTTCGCGTCGCAGACGCGGTCCCCGCTCCTGCGGGGGCCGACATTTCGTGCGCAATTCGTGCGCCTTGACGCGACGCGGATTGAAGAGCCGGGCCGCGCGGTGTAAAGACGCCCGCCTATGGCATGGTTCCGGAAGGAAAAGCCCAAGGTCGCGCCGCCCCCCGGCGTCGATCCGAGAAGCCGCGCGAGCCGCATGGAGGGCCTCTGGTCCAAGTGCGACGGTTGCGCGGAGATCCTCTATCGCCCCGACCTCGAGAAGGCGTGGAACGTCTGCACCGCGTGCGGCCACCACGCCGCGCTGCCGGCCCGTCGGCGCCTGGAGCTGGTGCTGGACGAGGGATCCTTCGTCGAGCACGACGTCGGCCTCGCGCCGAAGGATCCACTCCAGTTCTCCGACTCGAAGAAGTACCGCGACCGCGCCCGCCAGACCCACAAGGCCATCGGCGAACGGGACGCCTTCATCAGCGGTGTCGGGACCATCGACGGCAGGCAGGTGTCGGTTGGCACCTTCAACTTCGCCTTCATGGGCGGCTCGATGGGCTCGGTGGTCGGCGAGAAAGTGACCCGGGTCTTCGAGAGGGCGATCGATCTCGGCTGCCCTGCCATCGTGTTCTCGTCGTCCGGCGGGGCGCGCATGCAGGAAGGGATCTTCTCCCTGATGCAGATGGCGAAGACCTCCGCCGCCATCGCCAGATTCCGCGAGACGGCGCAGCCATACATCAGCGTGATGCTGAACCCGACCACCGGCGGCGTCGCCGCGTCGTTCGCGTGGTTGGGCGACGTGATCCTCGCCGAGCCGAAGGCGCTCATCGGCTTCGCCGGGCCGCGGGTGATCGAGCAGACGATCCGCCAGAAGCTCCCCGAGGGCTTCCAGCGCTCGGAGTTCCTGCTGGAGCACGGGATGATCGACTGCATCGTCCCCCGGCGCGACATGCGTGATCGCCTGTCGCAGCTCATCTCCCTGATGGGAGGTTGAGCCCGCCCGTGCCCGGGATCGAGTGCACGCTCTGCGGAGCCTGTTGCGTCGCGCCGGACATCGCCGCGCTCGACAAGCCGCTGGGCGTGCGGTGCGTCCACCTCACCGACGGCAACCTCTGTGCGATCTACGAGGATCGCCCCCAGATCTGCCGCGACTACGCCGCGGACTCCCTCTGTCTCGAGATCGCGGCCCCCACCCTCGACGAGCGGGTGGCGCGGTATTTGGAGAAGTTCGGCCTCGCCGACGAAGCGAGGGCGAACGCCGGCGCGAGCTCCATGCGCGCGGCCCGCGGCCTCTCGGTCGTGCGATGAGCCGCGACGGAGAGAGGGACACGGGCGCGTGATCGAGGACCTCCTCTTCCGGCTCCCCCAGAGCACGATCCGCATGGGCCTCGACCGGATCGAGGGGGCATGCGCCGCCCTCGGCACGCCGCAGGGGCGCTACCCGTCCGCGATCGTCGCGGGCACCAACGGCAAGGGCTCCACCTGTGCGTTCCTCGCGGCCATCCTCGAGGCGGCGGGGCTGCGGGTCGGCCTCTACACGAGCCCGCACCTCGTCTCCTTTCGCGAGCGGATCCGGATCGGCGGCGAGCCGATCTCCTCGGACGCCCTCGAGCGCGCCGGCGCGCGCCTGCTGCAGGAATGGCCGGCGTTCGGGCGCCCAGGCGATCCCGAGGGCCTCACCTATTTCGAAGCGGCGACGGCGCTCGCCTTCGAGGCGTTCGCCGCCGCGGGCGTGGACGTCGCGCTGCTCGAGGTGGGCCTCGGGGGACGCCTCGACGCGACCAACGTCTCTGGCAAGCGGCTCGTCGCCGCGGTTTTGACCCGCGTCGGCATTGACCATACAGAGTATCTGGGGAAGACACTTGCTGCGATCGCGAAGGAGAAGGCCGCCGTCGCGAGGCCCGGGGTGCCGCTGGTGGTGGCGCCCCAGCAGCTGGAGGCGCTCGCGGCGATCCGCGCCCACGCGGAGGGGATCGGCGCGCCCGTCGTCGAGCCGCCGGCCCTCGCGGGGAGCGGAGGCGCCCTCTCGTATCGCGGTCCCGGAGCGCCGCTCGAGGGGATCCGCCTCGGTCTGCGCGGGATCCACCAGCGAGAGAACGCCGCAGTCGCTTTGGCCGCCGCGCGGGTGATCGGGGAGGGGCTCCCGGGCGATCGGATCGAGGCCGCGATCCCCATCGGGCTCGAGTCTGCGCGCTGGCCGGGGAGGATGGAGGTCGTCTCCGAAGACCCCCTGATCGTCCTCGACGGCGCCCACAACCCGGACGGCGCCGTCGCCCTCGCCGCCTCGTTCGCGAGCTGCTGGCCGGGCGTGCGACCGCAGCTCGTCTTCGGCGTCCTCGGCGACAAGGACCGCCTCCCGATGATGCGGGCGCTCTTCCCGCTCGCCGCCGGGGTTCACCTCTGCGCGCCGCCGAGCCCGCGGGCGGTCCCTCCCGAAGCGGTGGCGGAGGAGGCGAGGCGCGATGGCCTCGGCGGGATCCCGATCGAGCGCTGCGAAGACGTCGGGAGCGCCGTCAGGGCCGCTCGTGTGGCGGCCGGGCGGGACGGCGCCGTGCTGATCTGCGGCTCGCTCTACTTGGTTGGCGCGGCGCGGGCGATCCTTCGCCCCTGAACCTGCTCTGCGCCCCGGCCGGTCGTACTCTCCGGGGCAAGAGATCACTCGGGCCCGGGTGCCGTACCTAGATTCTCTCGAAAGAGGCGAGAGGATCCATTTGCGGCATTTCGATGCGGTCACCCCGGCGGCGCTCACGGTCGACGACGTCGAGTTCAAGTCGCTGTATCGGAAGACGGAGTACGAAGCGCAGACCGCCGACGGCTGGACGCTGGTGCTCACCCGCTACCAGCCCGTGCCGCGCCCGTTCGCCCAGCCGATCTTCGGCGAGCCGCTCCTGCTGGTCCACGGCGCATGCCAGAACCGCCACGCGTGGACGAGCGGCCAGTTCGTCAAGAACCTGCTCTTCTTCGGAGCCGACATCCACATCCTGGAGCTGCGAGGGCACGGGAAGAGCTCGGTCGACCTGCAGCGACGGCGCGCCAAGGCGGCGGGGCGGGCGCCGCCGGCGGATCTCGACTGGGCCTGGGACATCGACAGCTACTTCATCCAGGATCTGCCCGCAGCCGTGGAGGCGGTGAAGGCCGTAACGAAGCGTGAAAAGATCTTCTTCTGTGGCCACTCCATGGGCGGCATGCTCGGCTACGGCTACGCCGGCCTCCACGACGACTTCGAGGGGATCATCACCATCGGCGCCTCGTCGGAGCTCGGCAAGGGCTTCCCGATCCTGAAGGCGGTGGCGCTCGCAGAGCCGGGCCTCGCCCGCGCGATCGATCTGGGGCTGGCGCTGGCGAACCTCCGCGATCGCATCCGCGGGAGCGCGGGGAGGGCTACCTCGAGGGCCTTCGCGCGCCTCGGAGCGCGGGAGCTCGCCGCGGCGCTGGAGCCGCCCGAGGAGCAGGTCCCCCGCACCTTCCGCTACCTGCCGGTGGACGAGTGGATCCGCTGGGTGGACACCGCGTTCACCACGAAGAGCTACGAGCGGTTCCGCACGCTCTCCGCTTTCCTCACCATCCTGGCGAACCCTTCACGGGCGACGTCTTCGGACGTGCGGTGGCTGATGCGCCACGGCGTGGAGCGCGAGCCCCGCCGCGTGATCTCGGAGTTCGCCAGGTGGATCCGCAACGGCGAGCTGGTCTGCTACCGCACCGGCTACGACTTCGCCCAGGGGTTCTCGCGCATCTCCGTCCCGATGGCGATCGTCTTCGGCGATCTGGACAAGCTCGCTTCGATGGAGAGCACGGCGGGGATCTATCGCGCCGCGCGGTCCGAGTACCTCCTGTGGCGGCCGGTGAAGGGCAACAGCCACCTGGAGCTCACCATGGGGCACGACATCCGGCAGATCTGCTACGACATCAAGAACCTGATCGACTTCGCGGTGAAGCATCGGGGCCGGCGTCCGTCGCTGCCCCGGATCGAGGACGAGGGCGTGGCGAGGCGCTGAAGCGGATCCTCGCGACGCGTGAGCGTTTTTTTGGGTCGCTCTGTTAGCATCCGCGCGTGAGGTTTCACGTGCTCCTCGCCGCCTGGATGGTGGCGACGTCCGCCAGCGCCCAGACGAAGACCGGCGACGCCTCCGTGGCGTCCTCCGCAGCTCGCGTGGCGTTGGACGGCGTCCGCGTCGGTGAGGAGGGAGCCCGGACGTTCGTCGACCTCGGAGGCGTGGGGCGGGCGAGCTTCACCACCTCGTTTCCCTCCGGCAGGCTGATCCTCGACCTCTTCGCGGCGGATCTGCGCTCGGAGTGCGGGCTCGCGCGCCCAACGGGCGCGCTGGAGAGCGTCCGCTGCGAGAGGCGGGGAGGGGGCGTGCGGATCGACCTCGGCCTGCGTGGGGAGGTGGAGGCGCGCGTTTCGAGCCGGGGGGAGGCGCTGCGGATCGATCTCGGCCCCGGGCTCGACTCCAAGGGCCCGGCGCTCGCCAAGGCCGCAGAGGAACCGAAGGCTGCGGAGGCGGCCGCGCTCGCGAAGGCGGAAGGCGGGAGGAAGGCGGCGGAGGCCGCTGCGCTCGCGAAGGCCGCGGAGGAACGAATGGCTGCAGGGGCCGCGAAGGCCGAAGCGGATCGGAAGGCTGCGGAGGCGGCCGCGCTGGCGAAGGCGGAAGTCGAGAGGAAGGCGGCGGAGGCGGCCGCGCTGGCGAAGGCGGAAGACGAGAGGAAGGCGGCGGAGGCGGCCGCGCTGGCGAAGGCGGAAGTCGAGCGGAAGGCGGCGGAGGCGGCCGCGCTCGCGAAGGCGGAAGTCGAGAGGAAGGCGGCGGAGGCGGTCGCGCTGGCGAAGGCGGAGGCCGAGCGAAAGGCTGCGGAGGCGGCTGCTCAGGCGCAGGCGGAGGCCGAGCGGAAGGCCGCAGAGGCGGCCGCGCTGGCGAAGGCGGAGGCCGAGCGGAAGGCCGCGGAGGCGGCCGCGCTGGCGAAGGCGGAGGCCGAGCGGAAGGCGGCGGAGGCGGCCGCGCTCGCGAAGGCCGAAGCCGATAGGAAAGCAGTGGAAGCGGCCGCGCTGGCGAAGGCAGAGGCCGAGCGGAAGGCGGCGGAGGCGGCCGCGCTGGCGAAGGCAGAGGCCGAGCGGAAGGCGGCGGAGGCGGCCGCGCTCGCGAAGGCGGAAGCTGAGAAGAAGGCGGGGGAAGCGGCCGCGCTCGCGAAGGCAGAGGCCGAGCGGAAGGCGGACGCCGAACGGAAGGCTGCGGAGGCGGCCGCGCTCGCGAAGGCTGAAGCCGAGAGGAAGGCTGCGGAGGCGGCAGCGCTGGCGAAGGCGGAAGCGGAGCGGAAGGCTGCGGAGGCCGAGGCCGAGCGGAAGGCGGCAGAAGCTGTCGCGCTCGCGAAAGCGGAAGCCGAGCGGAGAGCGGCGGCCGAGGCGGCGCGACCGGTGGCACGGGCAGCGGCGCCGGCTCCTCCTCCTGCCGCCCGGTCCGCCGCGGCTCGCTCGACCCGCTCCTCCGGGGGGCCGGTCGAGATCACCCACCTGGGTTTCCACCCGTCGGAGGGCGGCGCCCGGATCTCCCTGCGCCTCGACGCGACGCCACAGTGGCGGGTGGTGGAGAAGACCGGCCTCCTCGTCCTCGAGATCGAGAACGGCCGCCTGCCTCGCCCCAACGACCGGCGACCCATCGACGCGAGCTTCTTCGGGACGCCGGTCGGCCTGATCCGACCGATCGAGGACAGGCGCGGCGGCGACGTGCGCATCGAGATCGCCCTCAGACGCAAGGTCCCCTACACGGTCTCCGTGGGCGAAGACGAGCTGATCATCGAGTTCTCGCGGTAGGGGAAAAGCCGCGGATCGTCATTCACGAGTGGCAAGGGCGCTCCGCCTCTGCTTCATTGACGCCCGTGCGTCAGGCGCCCGCCCTCCCATTGCTTCTCCTCCTCTGCCTTGGCGCCGCGTCGGCTTCGCCCGACGCCGACCCGGGTCTCCCACCCGGCCTCACCCCCGAGACCCCGGTCCACCTCTCGGCGGACGAGCTGATTCGCGAGCCCTCGGGCATCGTCGAGGCGAAGGGGCGCGTGCGCGTCTCGGCGGGACCGCTCTTCCTGGGCGCGGACTCCATCCGTTACGACCCCGAGACACAGAGGGCCGAGCTGAGCGGCTCCGTGACCCTGGTGGACGGCAAATACGTCGCCCGGGCGGCGAGCGCCTCCGTCGACCTCCAGGCACAGACGGGCGTTCTGACCGACGTCGCCCTGTTCCAGAAGATGTCGCCGCCCGACCTCGAGGCGTTGCTGGACGCGACCGATCCCATCGAGGTGCGCAAGACCGGACGCAACGAGCTCGAGGTCCACGCGGAGACGGTGGTCCGGCTGGAGGACGGCAGCTACACGGCGACGGCCCCCTCCGTCACGACCTGCGACTGCGGCGATCGCCCACCCGACTGGCGCCTCGCCGCCTCCAGCGCCAGGCTCTCGCCGGAGGATCGGCTGCGCCTCACCTGGCCCGTGCTCTACGCCAGGGACGTCCCCGTGCTCGCCTCGCCGTTCCTCTCCCTCCCGCTCACCAACGAGCGCAAGTCCGGCCTCCTCTTCGCCGTGCCGCACATCACCGGACGAAGAGGACCTTCCTACGAGCAGCCCGTCTACATCGTGCTGGGCCACTCGTACGACATGACCCTGAGCGCCGGGTACTACTTCGGCCACGCGGTCTCGGTGACGAGCGAGAGCGGCCCTAGGCCCGACGACGGAGCGCCGCTGGAGGAGGATCCGTTCCGTGGCCCACGAGGCTCGATCGAGTTCCGCTACGCGCCGAGGATCGGCACCGCGGGGCGGGCCTTCTTCTCCTACGGCTACGACCTCTCCAAGCGCGGCGGCCTCGTCCCCGGCGCGGATCCGAGCCGCTTCGGCATCCAGGTGGATCACGCCGACGACTGGGACGGCCCCCTCTCCGACAGGCTCTCCGTCAACCTCGTCTCCGATCGCAACTACATCCGGGACTTCGTCGACGACATCGTGCTGCGCGGCGAGGAGACCCTCCGCTCCACCGCTTGGATCGCGTGGCGGCAGGGCGCCGCGCTGGCCGAGGTGGACGGGATCGTCCAGCAGGATCTTCGGCCCGCGTTCGGTCCCGACACGCCGGTGCCGGTCGACTTCGGCGAGACCTTGCGACTCTTCGGCGAGGGCGCGAGGAACACGTTCCAGCGGGTCCCGTCGGCGTCGGTGAACCTCGCGCGTATGCAGGGTCCCTTCGGCACGGGCCTCTCGCTCCACCTCGGCGTGGTCCGCTTCGAGCCCTGGACCACGACCGGCTTCGGCGACCTCGGCGTCGACGGCCTGGGCCCCGGCGATCCGGGGTACCCCGGCCCCGACCTGGGGGAGGACGACGGCCGCTTCCAGGATGGCGAGTTCCCTTCCGCCGATCGCCTTTCGATCCGACCGACGCTCTCTCTGCCGATCGTCGCGGGACGCTGGCTCTCCCTGACGCCCTACGGGGGATGGCGCGAGCAGGTGTACCGCTTCGGGCAGGATCAGGGCACGGGCGCCGTCGGGTGGGCGGTCGCGGGCGCTGCGGCCCACACCGAGATCGCGAGGACCTTCTCCGGCGGCGCGCGGCACTCGTGGATCCCGAGGCTCGAGCTGCGCGCGCTCCTCCCTTCCCACGCGGACGATCCTCCTCCCACCATCTACGACGAGCGCGACATCCGGCCCTTGCGCGCCACCACCCAGGCGCGGGCCGGCCTCGGCACGCAGCTCCACACGCCCGGGCCGGGAGGCGGCGTGCTCGCCCTCGAGGCGGAGGTCGCCCAGGACGCCACGCTCACTCCGGATCCGCGGCTGGTGGAGACCATCGCGTCGGCGTCCGTCTCGCTGTGGCCCTTCCGCCTGGGCGGGCTCGCCGTCTGGGATCCATTCCTGGACGAGCTTTCGGAGACGGTGGGGGAGGCGAGCATCACCGACCTTCGCGGGGACCAGCTCCGCCTCAGCTATCGCAAGCTCGGGCCTGCCGGATCCGCCAGGCTGCGGGCGGGACCCGACGAGCTCTTCTCGGACAGGTTCGTCACCGAGGTGGAGCCGCCCATCGTCCTGGACGACCTCGAGCAGATCGGCGCGGGCGTCACTCTGGTGCCGATCCAGCGGCTCTCCCTCACCTACGACTTCCTCTTCCTGCCCGATCTCTCCAGCGCGAAGCTCCTCCAGCAGCGGGCGTCCGTCGGCTACCGATCGGGCTGCGACTGCTGGGCCGGCGCCCTCCACTTCGCCAAGCGCCGGCACGAAGGGATCGACTTCTGGGTGTCGTTCAACCTCGGCCGGATCTGACGGAGCCCGCTTCCGCTTCCCTTCGGCGAGGACGCGACCGAGCTTGCTTGACGACTGCGGCTGGACGGCCCTAGTTTGCGCATCGCGTCAACCCGGCCGAGGCGGCCTGGAGGGAGCACATGGCAGCAAAGATCCTGGTCAGCGACGACCTGTCGAGCGAGGGCGTCGAGATCCTGCGGAAGGGCGGGTTGGAGGTGGACGTCAAGGTGGGCCTCCCCGCCGAGGAGCTGAGGAAGATCATCGGGCAGTATGACGGCCTCGCGGTCCGCTCGGCGACGAAGGTGAACGCGGAGCTCCTCGCCGCCGCCGAGAAGCTGAAGGTCGTGGGGCGCGCCGGCGTGGGGATCGACAACGTCGACCTCCCGACGGCCACCAAGCGCGGCGTCGTCGTGATGAACACGCCGGGTGGATCCGCCGTGACGGTGGCCGAGCAGACCTTCGCGATGATGCTCTCCATGTTGCGCCACGTCCCCGCCGCCACGGCGAGCGTGAAGGCGGGCAAGTGGGAGAAGAAGAGATTCCAGGGCCGCGAGGCCGCCGGCAAGACGCTCGGCGTGATCGGCATCGGCAACATCGGCGGCATCGTGGTGGAGCGGGCGCGGGCGTTCGGCATGGAGGTGGTCGCCTACGATCCCTTCAGCTCCGCGGAGGCGGCGTCGCGGATCGGCGCGACGCTCGTGTCCCTGGACGACCTGTGGGCGAAGTCCGACGTGATCTCCCTCCATGTGCCCCTCACCGAGCAGACACGGCACATCGTCAACGCCCAGACCCTCGCGAAGATGAAGCGCGGCGCCTATCTCGTGAATGCGGCCCGGGGCGGCGTGGTGGACGAGATGGCGCTGGCGGAGGCGCTGAAGAGCGGGCACCTCGCCGGTGCGGCCCTCGACGTCTTCGAGAAAGAGCCGCCGCCGGCGGATCATCCCCTCTTCACCCTGGACAACTTCGTCTGCGCGCCGCACCTGGGCGCGTCCACCCAGGAGGCCCAGGAGATCGTCGCGGTGCAGCTCGCCGAGCAGATGGTGGCGTTCTTCGCCGAGGGAGAGATCCAGAACGCGGTCAACGTCCCCGCCGTGTCGAAGGAGCTCCTCGCCAGCCTCGGACCCTGGCTCGATCTGGCCAGCCGCGTCGGCGCCCTCGCCGGTCAGCTCGCGCCGTCCCACGCCACCAAGGTCACCCTCGAGTTCGCAGGCGACGTCACGCAGCACAGCACCAAGCCCCTCACCAACGAGGTGCTCAAGGGGATGCTCGCCTTCTTCACCCAGGATCCGGTGAACGTGGTGAACGCCCAGGCCCTCGCCAAGGAGCGCGGCCTCTCCATCAGCGAGGTGAAGGTCGCCGAGAGCCCCGACTACGCGTCCACGATCGGGGTCAAGCTCGAGGGCGCGAGCGGCTCCATCGAGGTGGTCGGCTCCGTCCTCGGCAAGCACGACCTGCGCATCGTCCGGGTGGATCGCTTCGAGATCGACGCGGTGCCGGACGGCCACCTCATCGTCCTGCGCAACGAGGACGTCCCCAAGATCGTGGGCAAGGTCGGCACCATCCTGGGCGACGCCGGCGTGAACATCGGCCGCATCCACCTGTCGCGCGCGGGGATGCGCGGCGAGGCCTTCTCGATGATCAACATCGACAGCCCCGCGTCCAAGCAGGTGCTCGCCGAGCTCCGGGCCGTCCCCCACGTGATCAGCGTCACGCCCATCGAGCTCTGAGGAGGAGAACATGTCCCGCAAGCACAACTTCAACGCAGGGCCGTCCGTCCTGCCGATGGCGGCGCTCGAGACCGCCGCGAAGAACCTGGTCGACACCGAGGGCCTCGGGCTCTCGGTCCTCGAGATGAGCCACCGCTCGAAGGACTTCGAGGGGATCCTCGCCCACGCCAAGGAGACCCTCGCGCGCCTCCTCTCGCTCCCCGACGACTGGGACGTCCTCTTCCTCCAGGGCGGCGCTTCTCAGCAGTTCGCGATGGTGCCGATGAACCTCGGCAGCGGCGGCGCGTACGTCACCACCGGCGCCTGGTCGCAGAAGGCCCTCGCCGAGGCGAAGATGGTCGGCGAGCCCAAGGAGATCTGGACCGACAAGCCCCAGAACTTCCGCAGGGTGCCGCGACCCGACGAGAAGCTCGACGTCCCCGACGGCGCGCCTTTCCTCCACTACACCACCAACAACACCATCTTCGGCACCCAGTGGCATCACGTGCCGTCCGCGCCGGTGCCGCTCGTCGCCGACATGTCGAGCGACATCCTCTCGCGCCCGTTGGATCTGAAGCCCTTCGGGCTCATCTACGCGGGCGCCCAGAAGAACGCCGGCCCCTCCGGCGTGACGCTGGTGCTGGGGCGCAAGTCGATCCTCGAGAGCTTCGCGGGGCCGGCCTGGGTGCCGACGATCCTCCGCTACCAGACGCATGCGAAGGCGGGCTCGCTCTACAACACGCCGCCGACCTTCGGGATCTGGATGTGCTCGCTGGTCTTCGACTGGATCGAGCAGCAGGGTGGACTGGAGGAGATGGCCAGGCGCGCCGACGCCAAGTCGTCGCGGCTCTACGACGTGATCGACCGACGGCCGGACGTGTTCAAGGGGCACGCGGAGAAGGACTCGCGCTCGAAGATGAACGTGACCTTCACCATGGGGTCGCCGGAGATGGAGAAGCGCTTCCTCGACGAGGCGAAGGCCAAGGGCTGCATCGGCCTCGCGGGCCATCGCAGCGTCGGAGGCCTGCGGGCGTCGATCTACAACGCGCTGCCGATGGAGTCGGTGGAGCTGCTCGCGTCGCTCATGGAAGAGTTTCAGCCGTAAGGGAAGCACGCGGCGGGCGTCTCGCTCCAGCGGTCGCCCGCATCGCCTCCCCACGCTCGGCCCCTCGAGCGCCCGGCCGCCTGCGAAGGCGAGCGGCCCTTGTAATTGCGGGGCGGGGTAGTAGAGTGCGCGGCCCTTCGGGGGAAGGCGGAGCGCAAGGAATGCCCAATGTCGTAGTCGTCGGCGCCCAGTGGGGCGACGAAGGCAAGGGAAAGATCGTCGACCTCTTCACCGAGCACGTCTCGGTCGTGGTCCGCTACCAAGGCGGCAACAACGCCGGCCACACCCTGGTGGTGAAGGGCGAGAAGACGGTCCTCCACCTCATCCCCAGCGGGATCCTCCATCCCGGCAAGATCTGCGTCATCGGCACCGGCGTGGTGGTCGATCCCGAGGTGCTCTGCCGCGAGATCGACTCCCTCAAGGCCAAGGGGCTGCTCGAGGACGACGGCCAGCTCGTGCTCGCCGAAGGCGCCCACGTGATCATGCCGTGGCACAAGCGGATCGACGTCCTCCGCGAGGGCGCGATGGGCGCCGGCAAGATCGGCACCACCGGCCGCGGCATCGGCCCCACCTACGAGGACAAGGTCGCCCGCCGTGGCGTGCGCGTCTACGACCTCGTCCGCCCCGAGCGGCTGCGCGCCGCCGTGGATCGCTGCCTCCCGCTGGCCAACGAGGAGATCGTGCGGCTCGGCGGCGAGGCCATGACGCCCGACGAGGTGATCGACGCGTACGCGAGCTCCGCGGAGCGCCTCGCCCGCCACGTGCGGGACGCGTCCCTCTTTCTCCACGAGAAGATCACCGCGGGGGCCAAGGTGCTCTTCGAGGGCGCGCAGGGCACGCTCCTCGACGTGGATCACGGGACCTATCCCTACGTCACCAGCAGCAACACCGTCGCGGGCAACGCGGCGGTGGGGACGGGCGTCGGCCCCACCTGCATCGACGAGGTGATCGGCATCACCAAGGCCTACACGACGCGGGTGGGCTCCGGGCCCTTCCCGACCGAGCTGACGGACGAGGTCGGTCAGCGGCTGCGGGACCAGGGCGGCGAGTACGGGGCGACCACGGGGAGGCCCCGCCGGTGCGGCTGGCTCGACGCCGTGGTGATCCGCTACGCGGGTCGGGTCAACGGGCTGAGCGGCTTGGCGTTCACGAAGATGGACGTGCTCACCGGCATGCCCGAGCTGCGGATCGCCGTGGCCTACGAGCTGGACGGCGAGAGGATCGAGCACTTCCCTCGTGACGGCGAGGCGCTGCGCCGGGTGAAGCCGATCTACGAGACGCTCCCGGGCTGGACGGAGGATCTGTCCGGCTGCAAGCGGTACGAGGATCTACCGGTGAATGCTCGCCGTTACATCGAGCGGATCGAGGAGCTCGGGCAGGTGCCGGTCATGGCGGTGAGCGTCGGCGCGGACAGGGAGCAGACCATCCTGCGCCGCAACCCGTTCTCGGGCTGATGGGCGGCGGGCGGGCTCGACGGGCCGTACGCGGGGGAGACGCGCGCCCTCTCCGCAGAAAGCGACGTGCCGGCGGGCATGGATCCCGGATCGCCGCGGTTCGTGGCCTTGAAGGGATCAACGGCAGGAGCTGTCGACTTTCCGTCCTTGCCGCGGCTGTCCTTCCCGGCGTATAACGCCGTGCTCTTTTTCGTTGGGGGACGTGTATCACGCTCCTCTTTGGGGAGAACGAGTTGTTCCATATGATTCCTGCGCTCTTTGCAGCCGCCGACGCACCCTCAGCCGGACCCCTGGGAGGCATCATGGGGATCCTGCCGATGGTCGCGATCTTCGCGGTCATGTACTTCCTGATGATTCGCCCGCAGCAGAAGCAGGCGAAGAAGCACCGGGAGTACCTCGCCTCGCTCAAGAAGGGCGACGAGGTCGTGACGAACTCCGGCATCTTCGGGAAGATCGAGGCCATCGAGGACTCGGTCGTCCGCCTGGAGATCGCCCGTGACGTCAAGGTCCGGGTGCTCAAGACGCAGATCGCCGGGGCGCAGCCCGGGCAGACCGAGACCGTGACGGCCGGCACGCCGGTCCCGGCCAAGAAAGACTAAACGTCGCTTTAGCAAAAGCTCGCCCGCGCCCAGGTCGACCTGGGCGCGGCGCGTAGCCCAAAGCGCGAGGTGCGCATGGAACGCAGCTGGTACGTGCGGCTCGGGATCGTGTTGGCGGTGGTGCTCGGCTCCACCTACTTCCTCGTCCCGTCCTTCGTCTACTTCTCCCTTCCCGCCGACGTCCGCAACGACAAGGATGCGTACGAGGCTGCGCTCCCTGCCTGGGCGCCAAAGAAGCGCATCAACCTGGGGCTCGATCTCCAGGGTGGCGTGCACCTGGTCCTCGGCGTCGATCTCGACAAGGCCGTGAAGGAGAAGGTCGCGCGACGCGCTGACGAGCTCCGCAACTTCGCCACCGAGAAGAAGCTCGCCTTCCAGTCGATCAAGGCGGACCGGGCTCGTGAGCAGATCGACGTGACCTTCGCCTCCGCCGCGGACGCCGACGCCTTCCGCGCCGCCGTCTCGGAGCCCTTCGCCGACATGCGGCGCAGCGGCAGCGGAACGGCCGCCCGGTACGTCTTCGATCCCGACTTCATCAAGACCTTCAAGGAAGGCGCGATCGATCAGGCGCTACGCACCATCCGGAACCGCATCGACAAGTGGGGCGTCTCCGAGCCCACCATCGCCAAGCGCGGCTCCGACGGCATCCTCGTCCAGCTCCCGGGCTTCAAGGATCCGGAGAAGGCCAAGGATCTGCTCGGCCGCACCGCCCAGCTCGAGTTCCGCATCGTCGCCGACGCCGACGCCTCCAAGGCGATCGACGGCCTGGGCGCGCTGCCCGACGGGATCACCATGGGGTCGGACGGCTACCAGCCCTACCTGCAGTCGAGCGATCTCGTGGCGCTCCAGAAGTTCGTGGAGAACAAGGCCCCCGAGGGCCTGTCGTTCGGCGTCTCGAAGGTCGAGGAGCGGAACGCCGCCGGGATCCCTGGCGCGGTCAACTACCGCACCTACGTCCTCCGCTCCAACGTCGAGGTGACCGGCGACAAGCTCACCGACGCCCGCGTGGCCGTCGACGGATCCGGTCTCGGCGGCGGCAAGCCCTACGTCTCGCTCTCCTTCGACACCGAAGGCGCGCGCCAGTTCGAGCAGGTCACCGGCGCCAACATCGGCAAGCGCCTCGCCATCGTGCTGGACGGCAACGTCGACTCCGCCCCGGTGATCCAGTCGAAGATCTCGGGCGGCAGCGCGCAGATCACCCTGGGCGGCCAGAGGAACTACAACCAGCTCATCGAGGAGGCGACCGAGCTCTCGCTGGTGCTCCGCTCCGGCGCGCTCCCCGCCCCCGTGACGATCTTCGAGGAGCGCACCGTCGGCGCGAGCCTCGGGCCCGAGCTGATCAAGAGCGGCGCCACCGCGTCGATGGTCGGCCTCCTGCTCGTGCTCGCCTTCATGGGCATCTACTACAAGCGCACCGGGATGGTCGCGAACCTGGCGCTCGTCCTCAACGGCGTCATCATCCTCGCCTGCCTCTCGATGGTGGGCGCGACCCTGACGCTGCCGGGCATCGCCGGCTTCATCCTCACGCTCGGGATCGCGGTCGACGCCAACGTCCTCATCAACGAGCGCATCCGGGAGGAGCTGCGCAACGGCCGCAAGCCCAAGGCCGCGGTGCACGAAGGCTACGCCAGGGCGTTCAGCACCATCTTCGACTCGAACCTCACCTCGGTGATCGCCGGCTTCGTGCTGATGCAGTACGGCACGGGCCCCATCCGAGGCTTCGCCATCACGATGATCATCGGCCTGCTCGCCTCGATGTTCACCGCGATCGTCGTCACGCGCCTCATCACCGATCGCGCCATCCGCGGCCGCCCGGGAGAGGCGATCTCGATCTGACGATCGAGCGGACCTCCCCCGGGGCTTCGGGCCTTGGGGGCGGAGGAGAGACTCCATGGAAATCATCAAACCGGGGACGAACTTCGACTTCCTGGGCAAGCGCCGGACGGCGATCACCGTCTCGGTGGCGGTCATCGCGCTCGTGCTCGCGCTGCTCCCCTTTCGAATCAACTTCGGCGTGGACTTCGCCGGCGGCACCGAGATCGAGGTGAAGTTCTCGGAGTCCGTCGCCGCCAAGGACGTGCGCGAGAAGATCGAGGCGGCGGGCTTCCACGACGCGAGCGTCCAGCAGATCGGCGACGTCACGGAGAACAGCTTCCTCGTCCGCGTGTCGCGGGTCTCGATCCTCTCGGACGAGCAGGCAGCGACCTTCCGCCAGACGCTCGAGGAGAAGCTCGCCCAGTACGGCGTGGGCTCGATCGAGTTAGACGAGCACGTGGGCGATCGCGTCGACGTGACGACCGAGAGGGCGGTTCCCCTCGACGTGCTCCGGGGCGCCGCACAGGTGGCGGGCGTGGAGCTCGTCCACGGCGAGGAGTCCGTGCGAGACCTGACGCGCGCGGGCCAGCCGGCCTACCAGATCCTCACGCAGAGCCTCTCCAGCAAGGTCTCCGAGTCGCTCACCGCCGCCTTCGGCGAGGAGAACGTCGACGTCCGCCGCGTCGAGTACGTCGGTCCCCAGGTGGGGCAGCAGCTCCGCAACCGCGGCATCATGGCGGTGCTGCTGTCGATGGTGGCGATCCTCCTCTACATCGGCTTCCGCTTCGACCTGCGGTTCGCGCCGGGCGCGGTCGTCGCCCTCGCCCACGACGTCGCGGTGGTCCTCGGCTACTGGGTCGTCACCGGACGCGAGTTCAACCTCACGTCGATCGCGGTGCTCCTCACCGCTCTCGGCTACTCGGTGAACGACACCATCGTCGTCTTCGACCGGGTGCGCGAGGTCCTCGCCCGCAAGAACGGCAAGTCGCTGCTCGAGAACATCAACATCGCCACCAACGAGGCCCTCGGTCGCACCATCATCACCTCGCTGGTCACGGGGCTCTCCCTCGTGGGCCTGATGATCTTCACCTCGGGCTCCCTCTTCGACTTCGCGGCGGCGATGCTCGTCGGCATCATCGCCGGCACCTACTCCTCCGTCTTCGTCGCCGGCCCCGTCGCCATCGGCGTGGAGCACTGGATGGAGAAGCGCGAGGCCCAGAAGAAGGCCATCGCCGCCGCCACCGCCGGCAAGCCGGCCCCCAAGCGCGCCGCCCACGCGGACTGACCGCCCACACGGCGCGCCGTTCCAGAACGAAGGCCGCGAAGGACGAGCGCCATGCTCGCCTCTCGCGGCCTTCTTCGTTTGGGTTCCGCGCACCGTCGGGGCACGCGGGGGCGCCGTCAATAGTGGTGGGTCGCCGGCGTCCCGGCGGCCTTCGCGCGCTCGACGATGCGCTCCAGCACGGCCTGGCCCCAGGCGCTGCCCACAGCCATCGACTCACCCATGACGGTGCGCTGCAGAATGGCCGGATCGCCGCTGCCCTCAGAACCGTCCTCCGACGCCGGCCATCAAGCCACCCTCCGGGCCGGGGGCCACGGTGATCGAGACCCTCTTCACGCTGTGGAGGGTGGGGATGGCGATGCCGACGACGGCGCCTGCGGCGGCGCCGGCGAGGACGTCGGTGGGGAAGTGCATGCCGGCGGCCACGCGGAGCGAGCCGACGCCGAGCGAGAGGGCGGTCGCGCCGCCGTAGAGGCCTATGCGCGCCGCGGTGGGGAGGTCTCTCTGGAGATCGATGAGGCGCGCGGCGGTGAAGGCGGCGACGGCGGTGGACGACGCGTGGCCCGAGAAGAAGGAAGACGAGTCGTCCGGTCGTCCCTTGGGCTCGGTGTAGGCGTAGGGGCGCGGGCGCAGCGCGACCTGTTTGGAGACGGCGGTGAGGGCGGACGTGAGGTACCACGCCTCTGCGAAGATCACCGCGTTGGTGACGAGGCGATCGCCAGACCAGCCGTCGATGCCGACGGCGGCCAGGCCGAGGCCGAGGGTGGCCCAGCGGACGACGTCGCTGGCGTCCGAGAAGCCCTCGTGCGTTCGCAGGGGCGCGAGCCCGTCCAGACCGCGGGGTGGGTTCGTGGCGGGCGCATGCAGGGGCCGCGGGGCGGGCGCCACGAGCGGCAGGCCGAGCTCGAGGGCAGCGAAGCTCCCCACGATCGCGCCGTCGAGCATCGGATCGAGGCGCAGCTCGTAGGCTGCCGTCGCCGGCGACGAGACGCCGACGAGGCAGAGGCTGAGCAGCAAGGGGCCGATCCGGATCACGAAGCGAGGACCGTACTCCTGGCAGGGGCGCGATCATCACGGCCGAGCGCTCGGTTGCCTGGCCGGTGCCCAGGCGCACGTTCGCGTTGCGGCCGCGGACGCAGCGTCACATCGTGGGAGGATGAACCGCTTCGAGCAGGCGCGGCTCGGCCGCTGCGACTTTCTGGACGTCCTCGAGGAGTCGGTGCTGATGCGGGCGGAGGTGAGGGTCGAGCTCGCCGACGGCACCTCCTTCCACGACCGTCTCACCGACGTGGAGACCACGGGGGGGCGCGACCGGGCCACGTTCGCGCGGCATGACCCCGTCCTCGTCGAAGCGATCGCCGTCATCGAGCGTGATCCGCTCCCCCACACCTATCCGACCTGACGTCCGAGGCAATCGCCGAAGCGGCGCCATCGGTCGATCGACGGATTGGGAGGCCACATCGGTGCTCGTCGCGTAGGATGCGCCCGTGCGCTGGGAGCTGTTGCCGGAAGAAGAGGGCGTCGCCGATCTCGCGGCGGCGATCGGGTGCCACGGGATCGTGGCGCGGATCCTGTGGCGGCGCGGCGTCCGCTCCGCGGACGAGGCCGAGCGCTTCCTGAGCCCCCGCCTCGCCGACCTCCCGGATCCCGCGCTGCTCGCGGGGATCGAGCCGGCGGTCGAGCGGATCGTCCGGGCGATCGAGGCCGGGGAGCGGATCACCGCGTACGGCGACTACGACGTCGACGGCGTCACCTCGACGACGCTGCTGGTGTCCTTCCTGCGGGCATGCGGCGCCGACGTGGACTACTACGTGCCCCACCGCATCGACGAGGGGTACGGCCTCAACCTCGACGCGGTGGCGACCCTCGCCCAGCGCGGCACGCGGCTCCTGGTCACCCTCGACTGCGGCGTTACGGCAGTGGCAGAGGTCGACGAGGCGATCCGCCTCGGCGTGGACGTGGTGGTGGTGGATCACCACACGACCCCCGCGGAGCTCCCCCGCGCCGCCGCGATCCTGAACCCCTGGCAGCCCGGCTGCGGGTATCCCACGAGGCATCTGTGCGCGGTGGGCGTGACCTTCCTGCTCTGCGCGGCGCTGCGCCGCTCCTTGCGCGGACGCGGCCGGTTCTCGGGCCGGGAGGAGCCGAACCTCAAGAGCTACCTCGATCTGGTGGCCCTCGGGACGATCGCCGACGTGGTTCCCCTCACCGAGGCGAACCGTCTCCTGGTCCGCGAGGGCTTGCAGGTCCTCGCGAGCTCGCGGCGCCTCGGGATCCGCGCCCTCAAGCGCGTGGCGGGGATGGCGGAGGACGGCGCCGTCTCCGCTGGCCAGGTGGGCTTCCGCCTCGGGCCCCGCATCAACGCCGCCGGGAGGCTCGACGACGCAGGGCGCGCGGTGGAGCTGCTCCTCTGCGACGATCCGCTGCGCGCCGAGCGCCTCGCCCGGGAGCTGGACGCGGCGAATGCCGAGCGGCAGTCGATCGAGCGGCAGATCCTCGACGAGGCGCTCGCCCAGGCGGAAGGCCTGGGACCGGCGCGGGGCCTCGTCCTCGCGAACGAAGGGTGGCATCCGGGCGTGGTGGGGATCGTCGCCTCGCGGGTCGTGTCCCGGCTCCATCGCCCCACGGTAGTGATCGGCGTCGATCCCTCGACGGGAGTTGGGAAGGGGAGCGGCCGCTCCATCTCGTCCTTCGATCTCTTCGGCGCCCTCGAGAGGTGCGGCGAGCACTTCGTGCGGTTCGGAGGCCATCGCCTCGCCGCCGGCGTCACCATCGAGCGCGGCGAGATCGAGGCGTTCCGGCGAGCGTTCGCCCGTGAGGCGGAGGCGCAGCTCGCCGGGCAGGATCTCTCGCCCACCCTGCGGATCGACGCCCTCGTGGATCCCGAATCCTTGAACGAGGCGCTCTGCGCGGAGCTGGACCGCCTGGCCCCCTTCGGCGCGGGGAACCACGAGCCCGTCCTCGGCCTGCGCCGGGTGCGCGCGAGCGGCCGGATCGTGGGTCGCTCGTCGACGAGCAGCGGCCACCTCAAGCTCCGCCTCGAACGCGCGCCCCTCGTAGACGCCATCGGCTTCGGGCTCGCCGGCGAACTGCCGCGCCTCGAAAGCGAGGTGGATCTCGGGTTCACCCTGGGTTTCGACGAGTACCGTGGCGTCCGACGGGTGCAGCTCGGCGTGAAGTCGGTGCGGAGCGCCGAGGGATCGTAGCCCTGGGATCTACGGTCTCCAAGTGACGCCGCCGAGGAAAGACTCCTCCATGCCGCCGGTGCGCGGGTCGATCCGCACCGCCGCGTAGCCGTCGACGAAGACGCCGTCGAAGAGCTCCACGGCGGCGATCGGGACGCGGGCCGCGCCGAGGCGCAAGACCGAGCCGAGCTCGACCTCCGCGCCCCTCGGCGTCCACCTGCCGCCGCCTCCTCCTTGGCTCCGGCGCGGATCGGTCCATGGCTGGTCGACCACCGCCCCGATGGAGAGGGTGACTCGATCGCCGACCCGGAGCATCCAGCCGGCCTGCGCCTCGCCCCGCCACTCGTCGAAGGCCTGGGGCGAGTCCGAGTGGGAGAAGACGGACATCGCGCTCGCGCCGATCACCACGCTGCCGCGGGGGCCTGCCCAGAGCCGCACGTGCGCGCCGAACGTCGGGAAGATCACGAGGCCACCGTCGACCAGGCCCCATCCGTTGGTCCCCGCGAGCATCAGCACCTCCGTGCCGTCGGGTGATCCCAGCCGCCAGTCCAGCTGCAGCATCGCCAGCGAGAGCTGCAATCGATCGGTGAGGCCCACCCGCGCGTCCCAGAAGCCGCCGAGCTCCGCTTCTGCCGAGCCGGTGTACCGCTCCCCGCTGATCATCCGCCCCGTCGCCACCTGCAGCGCCCAGTCGCCCCCGGGCAACGACGACGGTTCTGCAGCGGGGGCGGCACCCTTCGAGGCCAGCGCCCCGGACTCGAGCGGCGCGAGCTCCCGTTCGTGGATCGCGAGCGGCGCATCCGCGCGGACGACGACCTCCTTCGCCCACACGCTCCCGGCGTCGCTCCGCCGCACCACGTAGCGGCCCGGCGGCAGCGACGCGACGATCGTGCGCCTCCCGGCCGGGACCTCGAGCACGACCAGGCCGCTGTCCAGGCGGATCACCTGCAGCGGCCCCTTCTCCTGCCCGAGGTGGATCCGGTTCGGCCTGGCGGCGATCCGCGAGAGCGTCAGGTCGCGCCGGCCGCGGAGATTGATCTCGAAGCTGGGGCGTTGGGGGAAGCCGGCGATCACGGCGCTGTCGCGGATGGTGAGGGGCTGGGCGTAGTCGAACGCCTCCAGGAGGGTGACCTCGCCGTCCTCCGAGCGATCGCCCGCGCCGCGCAGCGCCGCCACCAGGTGGTGGGTGAAGAAGGAGCCGCCGACGAGCTCCGACTCGTGGGCGTCGCCGTGCCCCGAGCTCGCCGCGAGCAGCGCCGAGCCCTCGCTGCCCAGCGTGAGAGGGAGGTTCACTTCGAACTCCGCAGCGGGCCGCAGTCCCTTCGTCCCCGTCCACGCGCCGCCGCTGCACGCGTCCACGATCCCCACCCGTACGCCAGCGGCGGTGTCCGAGAGCCGCTCCTTGAGGTCCCGCAGCGGCAGCGGCGCGCCGCCGGAGTAGAGGGCGTCGCCGTCCGCGTGCCCCGAGAAGTAGAAGATGAGCATCGTCTCGCCCGGCGCGAGGCGGAGCTGCGCGAGCCTGCGGTCGAGGGCAGCGAGGATCTCCTCGGGGCGCGCTTCGAGGAGCAGGTCGACGCCGTCGGCGGGGAAGTCCGCGACCTCCACCAGGGTGGAGGCGATGGAGGAGGCGTCCCGGTGGGCGTAGCGCAGCGCCGAGCGCCCCGGGACGGCGGCGTTGGCGCCGACCACGACCGCGGCGCGGGTGGCGGCGTACGCCGGGGCCGACAGCACCAGCGCGATGGCAAAGGCGAGGAGGCGTCTCATGGCGTCAGGGGCGCGGCCTTGGGGAGCAGGATCTCGCGGCGCCAGGGGGCGCGCTCGAGCCGCACCGGCCCCGCATCCATCGCCACCAGGAGCCGCTCCGCCCCCGGCGCGGCGTCCAGCTCCCAGGAGCCCGGGAGCAGCACCTCCGACCCTCTCACCTCCCCCTCGAAGAGGACGCTCCAACCAAGCGTGGAACGATCGAACACGGCCACGGCGGCGTGGGTGTACTCCTGAGGCGCGATCCGGAGGCGGATCCGATCGCCGGGCAGGAACGGGGCGGCCCCATCCCAGAGGGAGAGCGACGCATCCCGCTTCACGAAGATGGCGATCGACGGCGCGCCCTTGGCGGCGAGCCAGGGGGGTGGCGCCTCGTCGCGGGGGAGGGCGGCGAGCCAGACCGCCGCCACGGCCGTGGCAAGGGCGGGTACGCCGACGAGGGCGAGGCGGCTGGGCCGCGCTCCGTCCCAAGCGAAGAGGCGGAGCCGGCGACGGGGCGGCTCGGTGATCGCCGGGAGCCCCGACCATGCCTCGCCGGGCAGCTCCGCCAGGTACGCGGCGCAGGCGTCGCAGCCTGCGGCGTGATCGCGGACGGCGGGCAGCTCTTCGCCCAGCGAGACGCGATCCAGGTCGCGGAAGGAGGGGTGTGCGCTCATTCCCGTACCTCTTCCATGCGGCGATCGAAGCGCTCCAGGAGGCGGCGGACCGTACGCTCCGACGATCCCAGGATCTCCGCCACCTCCTGCTGTCCCATCCGATCGAAGCGGTGGAGGATCGCGGCCCGCAGCTCCGCCGCCGGGACCGATCGGGCGATCCTCTCGAGCTCCCGCCGCGCCTCCACGAGCGCGGCGGCGCCGGGCGTGCTCCCTTCCGGAGGCTCCGCGACGTTCACGCTGAATCTGCGCTGGCGCAGGCGATCCACCGCCAGCCTCGTGCTGGTCCGGTAGATCCATGCGGTGAGGACCGCGGGCTCGAGGTCCGCGACGCCGCTGCGCCACAGCCGCAGGAAGGTCTCCTGCGCGACGTCCTGGGCCTCGTCCCGATCGGCGAGCATGCGGGAACACTTCGCCCGGATCATGGGGAAGTACCTCCGGTACGCCTCGTCGAAGGACGGTTCGGCCACGAGACTCCCGTTCGCGTTCAATCGCCGGATAGGACGGCGGGGCGGCTGAAAAGCGGACAGCCTACCCCGGACACCGTCTCGATGGCGCGCGCGACGAGATCAGGCCATGCCCCAGCGGACCTTGCCGCTGGAGAGGAGCGCGCCCACACGGGCGAGCTCATGGAGGCGGATCCGCTCCGCCTCGTGCTGGAACGAGGCTTTGCAGCCCTCGCAGCAAAAATAGTACTTGCGCTTCTTGTACTCGACGCTGACGACGGCGGCGCCGGCGTCGATCTTCCTCCCGCATACAGGATCGTAGAGCATCGCCGTCCCCTTGCCGCCGCCGTCCATCTCGCCCTCTCCCTTCGTGGTTGCCTCGCTGCTCTTCGTCCTCGTCGCTCCTGGGGCGCCGCCGGGCGCCGGTTGGGGTCCCCACCCCTCTCCCTGCCGATCGGGACTGCAACCGCAGGGCCAACCGAGAAAACGCCGCCCGAGGCCTGCCTGGAGGCCGGTGGGAAACGGGCTTCCGTACCTGCTTGCCGGCCGCGTCGCGAACGGGTCTTTCGTTTCTACAATCGGCCTCCCGGCCGATGGCAGACGAGCCGACCAGGATCTCAGAACCCGCCCCGCTCGTAGCTGGACATCCCGAGGCCGGCTTCCTGCTGAGCCGTCTCCCGATCCTCGGCGGGGAACGCCGGCGGACCGTAGACGTTGAACATCGTCGCCGACCGCCTGCCGAGCACCCGGAGCGAATAGGAGGTGGCCGCGGGGATCACCGCGCCTTCTCCCGCCCGCAGCTCCCGCTTGTCGTCGCCGACGGAGAGCTCGATCCGCCCCTCGACCAGGTACACGATCTGATCGCTAGCGGTGTTGCCGTCCGAGTTGCTCGCGGTCCCGTTCGGCGGCAGCGTCATCATCGTGATCTGCGTCCGGTCCGTGGTGCGCAGGACCTTGAAGCGCTCGCCTTTTTCGTGATGCACGTCGAAGTGGATCATCTCTTCCCCCTCTTCCCCCGCTCCTTTGGCGCCGAGGGCCCAATGATCCGTGCCCTCTCGCCTGTGCAGAAGCTAGCCATCTCGCGGGCCGACCGACCGCCGGGACGGGGCCGCGGAGCGGCGGACCTTCGGGGGGACCCCGGACAGGCCCGTCAGAAGGCGACGCCGAGTCCGAAGGTGAGGGCCATCTCCTCGAGGTACCCGCGGTGGAAGCGCAGGAGCTCGAGGCGCCCGGTGAGGCCGTCGCCGCCGTCCGAGAGCCAGGCGGCGCCGATGCCCAGGCCGTAGCCGGCGCCCCATTGGAGGCTCTCGATCCGGGTGTCGATGCGATCGGCGCCCTGCTTCAGCCCGACGGGATCCGCGACCTGGAAGCGCACCTGGTTCCAGGTGGCCGCAGGGCCGGCGGCGAGGTACGGGACGAAACGGAACGCCGCCGCCGCATCGCCGAGCCGGTAGCCGAGGCGCGCGCCCAGGTAGAACGAGTCGAGGCGGCTCTCCACCATCAGCGCTTTCGTGCCCTCGGAGTCCGAGCGGGAGGTCCACTGCAGCTCGGGCTGGAACATCCAGTTGGTGTCTCGGAGGCCGACACGGTCCGTGAGGTTCCATCCGAGGCGCAGGCCCCACCCCGTCTTGCGCACGAAGGGGCTCCCCTGCGGATCGTCCTCGTAGAGTCCGGCGAGGATCCCCTCCAGCGAGATGCCCACGCCGCGGGAGGCGCGGTCCGATTCCTTCCGCCGCTCGCGGGGAGGCGCGTCGCCTGGGATCGCGCCCTCGAGGGGCACGGCCCGTGCGCCCAAGGGCAGGGCGATCGCGAGGATCAGCAGCGCTGCGCGGATCATCCGCAGTCCCTCACCCGCGGCGCGCCGTCGCACCGACCGCCCAGCTCGTCGGCCTCGAGGGAGAACCGATCCATCAGCACCGAGCAGAGGGCGGTCCGGGTGGCCGAGTCGGGAGCGCCCGCCACGATGGCGCGGGCGATCGCGGCGAAGGTCCCGAAGGTGATGCCGACCGGATCATGCGCCACGAGGTCGGCGAGGCTGCCCGTGCCGACGGCGCGATAGGACGCGAGGAGCGCGTCCATCACCCGATCGAAGTCGGTCCCCGGGAGCTGGCCGGCCCGGTGGAGCGCCGCCGCCCACATGGTCCCGATCTGGTACTTGCGTCCGTCCCAGTATGGGCCGCCGAGATAGGCCTTGTTCTTCCAGAGTTCTTCGTCGAACGCGTCCTGCGAATAACAATGCTTCCGGCGATCGAACGCCACGTCGCGAAGCATCGCGTCGGTCTCGTCGAGCGAGCGCTCCACGAAGTCGAGGTCGCCCGTCACACCCAACGCCCAGGCGTCGGCGAAGCCCTCCTCCAAGCTCTCGATCATGACCGCACCGGCGGAGCCCCAGCGAGCGGGATAGTCGGGGAGCCAGGATCCGTCGTGCACCAGGGCGGTGAAGATTCCGTGGCCGTACTCGTGGGCGATCACGCCCTGGTTCGCCGCGAGGGGGATCCCCTGCAGCTCGTGGAACGGGAAGAGGAGGAAGCTGCGGAGCGCCGGGTACCAGGCGGCGTTGTCCGCCACGAAGCCACGCGACGGATCGGTGGTGAGCTTGGGGAAGTAATAGAAGGGCACGCCCCGCAGGCGATCCTCGGGCATCCCGCGGGCCAGCGCGTAGGCGCGGGAGACCTCGAAGTTGTAGTAGGCGGTGGCGAGGCTCAGCGAATGGAAGTCCGAGGGGTAGAGGACGCCGTCGTCCTCGATGAACTGCGCCTCGACGTCGCTGCCGGGCTCCTCCAGTACCGCCTTCCGGAACTGCTTCTCCGTCTCGACGCCCTCCAAGCGCCTGAGATCGAGCCGGATCGACGCCGCGCCGATGGGCGTGGCGGCATCCCCCCGCAGCGCGGCGACGTTCTCCAGCGTGCGGACCTCGACCACGCGCAGGTCGTAGGTGCGAGCCGTGGGCTCCCATTGGAGCACCGCCATGCGGACCGGATCGCCGTCGGGGGCACAGGACAGGAGGCAGGCCAGCAGCGGGGCGGCCAGGATTCGCTTGCAACGCACGGGTCGGAACCGTAGCACGCTTTTGCGGCGCAATCGGTCGTCCGGTGGATGGCGCCTTGACTCCCCCGGACGCCCTCCCGAAGATTCTCCGCTTACGAAAAGTTCGGTCTCCCGGAAGAGGTACCTCCCGTGTCTTTCTTGAGGCAGCACAAGCGAACCCATGGCTGCGGCGATCTCCGCGGCGCCGACGTCGGCCTCGAGGTCGTGCTCTACGGCTGGGTACACAACCGCCGTGACCACGGCGGCGCGGTCTTCATCGACCTGCGCGATCGCGGAGGCCTCACCCAGGTGGTCTTCGAGCCCAACGTGGACGCCGAGGCCCATCGCATCGCGGGCGATCTGCGCGGCGAGTACGTGATCGGCGTGCGCGGCAAGGTCGCGTCGCGGGGCGCCAACGTGAACCCGAAGATGCCCACCGGCGAGATCGAGGTGCACGCCACCGGGCTGGAGATCTTCAACAAGGCGAAGACACCTCCGTTCCTCATCGAGGACGAGATCGACACCCACGAGGAGCTCCGCCTCGAGTATCGCTACCTCGATCTCCGGCGGCCGTCCGTGCAGCGGACCTTCCTCGCCCGGCACCGCATCAACCAGGCGACGCGCAACTTCCTCACGGAGCGGGGCTTCGTGGAGCTCGAGACGCCGTTCATGGGGCGGTACACCCCCGGCGGCGCGCGCAACTTCCTGGTCCCGTCGCGGCAGAGCCCCGGGCGCTTCTACGGCCTCGCCGAGAGCCCCCAGCTCTACAAGCAGCTCTACATGGTGGCGGGCTTCGATCGGTATTTCCAGATCGTGAAGTGCTTCCGCGACGAGGACCTGCGCGGCGATCGCCAGCCCGAGTTCACCCAGATCGATCTCGAGATGTCGTTCGCGGATCAGGAGGACGTCCAGGGCGTGGCCGAGGGAATGTTCGCCGTGATCTTCGAGGCGGCGCTGGGCGTGAAGATCTCCACCCCCTTCCCGAGAATGACCTACGACGACGCCATGGATCGCTTCGGCGTCGACAAGCCCGACACCCGCTTCGGCCTCGAGCTCTGCGACGTGACGGCGATCGTCCGCGAGGCGGGCGGCGGCGGCGTCCCCTTCTTCGCCGAGGCGGTGGACGCCGGAGGCATCGTCAAGCTGCTGCGCCTCCCGGGCGGCGGCGGCATGAGCCGCACCGAGATCGACAAGCTCGAGGAAGTCGCCAAGAGCTTCGGCGCCAAGGGCCTCGCCAGGGCCAAGATCGCCGCCGGGGGCGAGTGGACGCAGTCGCCGCTGACCAAGCTCATCGAGGGCGCCCTGCGGCAGCAAATCAACGAGGCGTGCGGCGCCCAGGAGGGCGACGTCCTCCTCTTCCAGTTCGGCAAGGCCAAGCAGGTCAACGGCGTGCTCGGCCAGATGCGCGTGCAGCTCGGCCGGCGCCTGGAGCTCGTCCCGGCAGGAAGGCACGACCTGCTCTGGGTCGTCGACTTCCCCCTCTTCGAGTACTCGGAGGAGCACGGCCGCCACGTCGCCGCTCACCACCCGTTCACCGCGCCGCGGCCCGAGGACCTGGAGCACCTCCTCACCGATCCGGGCAGGGTGCGGTCGCAGGCCTACGACCTCGTGTTGGACGGGAACGAGGTCGGAGGGGGCTCCATCCGCATCCACGACTCGGAGGTGCAGGCCAAGGTGTTCGAGGCCCTCGGCATCGGCCCCGAGGAGCAGCGCAACAAGTTCGGCTTCCTGCTGGACGCCCTCTCGTACGGGGCGCCCCCCCACGGCGGCATCGCCATCGGCATGGATCGCCTGGCGATGATCCTCACCGGCGCCGAGTCGATCCGCGACGTGATCCCCTTCCCCAAGACCCAGAAGGGGACGGATCTGATGACGGGCGCGCCCGGCGACGTGACGGACGAGCAGCTCCGCGAGCTGCACGTGCGGGTGATCCGCCAGGGTTGACCCGCGGCGCCTCGGGGGGAGCGTCGGACCGCGCCTCTGGAGGCAGTCCTCGCTGGCGGGTCCGGCGCCTTCCGATGCGACGATCCGGTGGCCGGCGGCAGCGCCGCCGCCGCACGACGACGCATCCTGCCCTCGGTGGGCTTATGCTTGACCGGTGTACGACCTCATCGTCATCGGCGGCGGCGTAAACGGAACGGGCATCGCCCGCGACGCCGCCATGCGGGGCTACCGCACCCTGCTGGTCGAGAAGCGTGATCTCGCATCGGGATCCTCGGGCGCCAACTCGGGGATGATCCACGGCGGCGTCCGCTACCTCCGATACGACAAGAAGGTCACCGAGCTCGCGTGCATCGACTCTGGCTACATCCAGAAGATCGCGCCGCACCTCCTCTTCCGGATCCCCTTCCTCTTCCCGGTGCGGGCGAAGGATCCCGCGTCGCCGACGCTGCGGGAGCGCCTGCTGCGCTACGGCGTCGAGACCTACCTCGGCACCTACGACAAATACCAGCCCGCCAAGGGCGGCAAGCCGAGCGTCGTCCTCTCCGCGGACGAGGCCTATGGACTGGAGCCCTCCCTCGCGCGGGATCTCGCCGGCGCGATCAGCTTCGACGAGTGGGGGATCGATCCCTTTCGGTTGTGCACGGCGAATGCACTGTCAGCGAGGGACCACGGCGCCGAGCTGCTCATCGGCGCGCGGGTCGTGTCCCTCCTGCGCAAGCCCGACGGCGCCGTGGCCGGGATCGTCGCGAGCGACGCCCGGGGAGAGGAGAAGCGCTACGAGGGCAGGGTGGTCTTCAACGCCTGCGGCCCCTGGGCGCCGAAGGTCGCCGCCCTCGCCGGCGTCGAGGTGCGGATGAGGCCGGGCAAGGGCGTGCACCTCACCCTCGACCGGCGCGTCTCGAACTACGGGGTGATCTGCCTCGCGGCGGACGGTCGCGACGTCTTCGTGATGCCCCATGAGCAGACGGCAATCATCGGCACCACCGACGACGACTTCTACGGGGATCCCGACGACTTGCGGGTGGTCGAGGACGAGGTGAAGTACCTCTGGGAGGCGGCGGTGCGCAGCCTCCCTGCGGTGGCGCAGACGCGGGTGGTGCGGGCATGGGCCGGCGTCCGGCCTACGGTCTGGGAGTGGGGCAAGACCGAGGACGCGCTGAGCCGGGAGCACGAGATTTTCGATCACGCGGTGGACGGCGCGCCCGGCTTCCTCACCATGATCGGCGGCAAGCTCGCCTCGTTCCGGATCATGGCGGAGGAGGCGGTGGACGCGGTGGAGCGCGTGCTGGGCGAGGAGCACCGCGCCTGCCGCACGTACCTCGAGCCGCTCCCCGGCGGCGAGGGCCTCCCGGACGTCGAGCTCCTCGCCTCGGAACACCGCCTCCCCGAGCCGACCGTCGCCAGGCTCGTCTACCGCCACGGACAGAAGGCGGTGGCGATCTGCGAGCTGATGGAGCGGGAGCCGGCGCTGCGATCGCCGGTCTGCCGCTGCGAGCAGGTGATCGCCGCGGAGCTGGTGTGGTCGCTGCGGAACGAGGAGGCCAAGGGTCTCTCCGAGCTGCGCCGGCGCACGAGGCTCGGGATGGGGCCCTGCCAGGGCGCCGACTGCGCCGCGACGGCGGCGGCGATCGTCGCGAAGGAGCGAGGCGGCGGCGCCAACAGGGCACAGGCCGAGACACTCGTGATGCTGCAGGAACGGTGGAAGGGGAATCGCCCGGTCCTCGGCGGCTGGGGATTGGCGCAGGAGGAGCTTTCCCGCGGGATCCACCTCTCGTCCGGCGGCATCGCGAACGCGCCCGCCGCCCAGGGCGGCGTACCGTCGGTCGTGCCGGGTGGAAAGGGCGGGAAGTGAGCGCGCCGCTCTCCGCCGACGTCCTCGTCGTTGGCGCCGGGGCGGCGGGAGCGATCGCGGCCCTCGCCGCGCGAGAGGCGGGCGCGAGCGTGATCGTCGCCCGCAAGGCCTGGGGTGCGACGGCGCTCTCGTCCGGCGCCGCCGACGTCGCCCCCGACCCCCTCTCGTCGCCAGGTTCTCCGCTGGGCGGGCGATCGACCGTGGAATCGTGCGCCCGCAGCCTCGCCCTGCGCCGGCCGGAGCATCCGTACGCGATGCTGCGCGAGAGGCTCGGCGAGCTGGGCCAGGCGCTCCAGTTCGCCGCCCGCGCCACCGGCGGCCTCCTCTCCTTCGGCGACCCTTCGGAGGAGAACCGCGTCCTCCTCTCGCCCCTCGGCGTGCTCAAGCAGAGCGCCGGCGGACTGCGCTCGATCCTCGCCGGCGATCTGCTCGGGGCGGAAGGAACGGTCGGTGTCGTCGGCTTCGACAGGCCTGGGCTGGAGCTCGACGCGAACCTCCTCGCGTCGGCGGCCGAGGAGGCGTGCGCCCTGGCGGGGATCGAGCGCCGGGTGCTCGGGATCGAGTGCGATCTGCTGCGGTGGTCCGACCTGCCGCTCCTGCGTCGCCACGAGATCGCGGCGCGGATCGAGGCGGATCCGGAGGCGCTCGCGTCGTCGATCGCGCGGGCGCTCCCCACGGAGCCCATCGCGCTGCTCCTGCTGCCGCCGACGATCGCCCGGGGAGATCCCGGCCCGGTGCTCCGGATCCTCGAGGAGCGTCTGGGCGTGCGCTGCGCGGAGCTCCCCGCCGGCGCCCGCTCTGTCCCCGGCGTGCGCCTGCAGGAGGGCCTCGAGCGCCGGCTCCTCGAAGCGGGCGTCCTCCTCGTCGAGGGCGAGGTCTTCCTCGAGGGCGTGGACGACGCGCCGTCACTCGTCGAGCGGCCGCGCCGGGACTGGATCGCGCGGCTGCGCCTCGCTGCTTCTCGAGGCTCACGGGACGCCACGGAGCCGATCGCGGCCCGCGCCTGCGTCCTCGCGTCGGGGAAGTTCATCGGCGGCGGAGTGGAGCGGCACGGCCGGATGCGCGAGCCGATCTTCGATCTGCCGGTGTGGGTCGATGGCGCCGTGGACGAAGGGCGCTGGCTCGGCGACTCCACCCGCCCCGCCTGGCTCGAGCGACAGCCCGCGATGGCGGCAGGGCTGCGGGTGGACGACTCGCTGCGGCCGCTCCTGCGGGACGGCGCACCGTTCGACGATCGGGTCTTCGCTTGCGGCGGGATCCTCGCCGGCAATGATCCCGCGGTAGACGGCGCGGGCATCGGCCTCGCCGTTTTCACGGGCTTCCTCGCCGGACGCGAGGCGGCGGCCCGCGCGACGGTTCACCCGCTGCACGCTGCCGGGGACGCGCCATGAGGCTCGGCGCCGACCTCTACCTGGCGTGGCGCGCCCTCGTCGTGCAGCCGCTGCGGCGGCTCCTCGGAAGGGTGGGGAGAGGCGAGGCGCGCTTCCTCGCGAACTACGGTCCGGAGGGGCTCGTCCCCACGCCAACGGAGGACAAGGCCATGCTCGCGGCGGCGAGCCGCTGCATCTCGTGCGGCCTCTGCGACCAGCTCGATGGCCAGCTCGGCGCGATCTCCCGTGGAGACTACGACGGCGTCTCGGTCCTCCCCAGGCAGTACGCCCGCTCGTCGGTGGAGCTCGTCCACGCCCGCCGCGCCCTGGAGGCGATCGATCCGGATGGCTACCGGGCGGCGGAGGCAATCTGCCCCACCGGGGTGCCGCTGGTGGCGCTCGCGGAGTGGCTGCGCGATCGTCTCCACCGAGCGAGGTCCGCTGCAGAGGAGCTGCCCGATGGCGTTCGAAACGATCCGCGCGCCGCCCCTCACGGGACTGGAGGCGCCCCCTCCCGCCGATGAGGCCCTGGCGCGGGATCTCGCGGCGCTCGCCGGCGCGGAGAACGTATCAACGGATCCCGTCGACCGGATGCGCGCCGCCAGGGACATGTGGCCCAGGAGCTTCCTCTGGGAGCGACAGGGCCTCGCGCCCGCGCCGCCGGCGGTGGTCGTGCGCCCGCCGAGCGTCGAGGCGATCGCGGCGGTTTTGAGGTTCGCCTCGAATCGCGGCGTCCCGGTCACGCCGTACGGCGCGGGCAGCGGGGTGTGCGGCGGCGCCATTCCATTGAATGGAGGCATCACCCTCCGTCTCGATCGCCTCGACAGAATCACGGACCTCGACCTCGAGGGGCTCGAGGTCGAAGTGCAGGCGGGCGTGCTCGGCGTCCGACTCGAGGAGGCCCTCCGGGAGAAGGGCCTCACCCTCGGTCATTACCCCTCTTCGATCGGGTGCTCGTCGGTAGGCGGCTGGCTCGCGGCGCGCTCCGCCGGCCAGAGCTCGTCCCGCTACGGGAAGATCGAGGACATGGTCCGCGCCATGCGCTGCGTGCTGGGCACCGGTGAGATCGTCGAGTTCCGGCGGCCCGCGGAGGGCATCGACTGGATGGAGCTGATGCTGGGGAGCGAAGGGGCCCTCGGAGTCGTCGCAGAGGCGAGGTTTCGCCTGTGGCCCGCGCCGCAGGCCGTCGTTCCCCGAGGTTTTCGCTTTCCGTCGCTCCGCGCGGGGCTCGCCGCGGTGGAGGAGATGTTTCGCGCGGGCCTGCGACCGTCGGTGGTGCGGCTCTACGACCCGCTCTCCACGGAGATCGCGCTCGGTTCACTGGGCGCATCGCCGGGTCACACGGATCCTCCCGGCCTCGAGGACCTGCGCCCGAGGTTTCGCTCCAGACGCGAGTCGTTCGCCGAGGCGCTCGCCGGCGGCTCCGGCGTCGTGGGGCGGGTCGCCGCCGAGGCCCTGGGCGCAGCGGCGAGCGCCGGCCGCAACCTCGCCCTCTCCCGTCCCTCCTGGATCAACCGCGGCGTCTCGCTGCTGCCCCGCAGCCTCCTGGTGCTGGTCCACGAAGGCGGCGACGTCGAGGCGGAGATCGAAGCCGCCGACGCCCTGGAGATCTGCTGCCGGCATGGCGCGACGGATCTCGGCGAAGGGCCGGGCGCGAAGTGGCTGCGGGATCGGTGGGCGGTCTCCTACGGCCTGCCGAAGATCTTCCAGTCGTCCGGCTGGGTGGACACCTTCGAGGTCGCTGCGCCGTGGGGGAAGGTGCTCGCCGTCTACGACGCCGTGCGCGGAGCGGTGGCGCCCCACGCGCTGGCGATGGCGCACTTCAGCCACGCCTACGCCGACGGATGCTCGCTCTACTTCACCTTCACGGGCGCCGCCCGCACGCCGGAGGAGGGCCTCGCGGGCTACGACGCCGCCTGGCGCGCCGCCCTCGACGCGGCGGTCACGGAGGGCGCGACCATCTCCCACCACCACGGTGTCGGCATCCTCAAGTCGCCGTGGCTCCGGGAGGAGCTGGGGGAGGGCGGCCTCGAGCTCATGCGCCAGCTCAAGCGCGCGTGGGATCCCCGGGGCGTCCTCAACCCGGGGAAGCTCGGCCTGGACGCGGAAGTGGCAGGCGCCGGCGGTCGGGGGGAAGGAGAGGCATCGCGCGGCGAGCGGCACGCCTTCCACGTCGATCGCGCGAAGCTCGAGGCGATCGATCCGGTCGACGAGCGCGCCATGTGGATCCGCGCCTACGCGGGCGCCTCGGTCAGCGACGTGGAGGCGCGCCTGCGCGCCAGCGGCCTCACGCTCGGATCCCAGCCGCCGAGCATCTTCCGCGGTAGGGTCGCCGACTGGCTCGAGGGCCCCTACGCCGGACGGCGGGTGGAGGGCGATCGACTCGCCGGCGGCGTCGCGTCGGTGGAGGCCGTGCTCCCGGACGGCCTCCTCTTCCTCTCCCACGCCGCGCCGCGCTCCGCTGCCGGCCCCGACGTCAAGAACCTCCTCCTCGGCGGCGAGGGGCGCTACGGCCAGCTCGTCGCCGCGACGCTGAAGGCGGAGCCCGTCCCGCGCACGATGGAGATCGCCTTCGCCGGAGACGCGCAGCTGCTCGCGCGCTGGCTCCTCGCGTGCGTGCGCGATCCCCTTCCGCCCCTCGGGATCGTCGTCGACCCTGGCCCGCCGCCGTCCGCGACCCTCCTGTTCCCTACCGGCACGAAGGTGCACCGGGCCCGCGTCGCTCGCGCGCGGGAGGCTGCGTTGGGCGCCGGCCTGCTGGCGCGGGAGCCCCCCGGGCTTCGGGCCGAGCCGCTGCCCTCGTCGGAGACGGTCCGGCGCAACGAGACCCTCCTCGAGCTCCCGATCATCCTCGCCGGTCGCTCGCTCCGGCTGGTGCGCATCTCCCGGGAGTGCGCCGTCTGGATCGAGCGCCGGCCGTGAAGCCTGGAACAGGGGCGTCAAAACAGGTGAACGATCGGCGCCGTTGTCGGAAGATGCGACGACACCATGCGCCGCGAAGATGCAATGGACCGGAAGGTCGTCTTCATCGTGAACCCCCGCAGCGGCAACGGCGCCACCGGACGGCTGTGGCGCGGCCTCTCGAGCCGCATGCGCCGGGAGGTCGGCGACTTCGGCGAGCTCTTCACCACGCGGGCGCAGGAGGCCACGCTGCTCGCGCGCCACGCGCTGCGGGACGGCGCCGACGTGGTGGTGGCGGTGGGCGGCGACGGCACGCTGAACGAGGTCGCCAACGGCTTCTTCGACGAGGAGGCGAGGCCGGTACGCGAGGGCGCGGTGCTCGGGCTCTTTCCCCGCGGCACCGGCAGCGACTTCCTTCGCACCCTTCGCTTCGCCGATCCGGGCCCGGAGGCGATCGCCGCGGGGTTGCGGGAGGGGCGGAGCCGCCGCATCGACGTGGGCCGCGTCCGCTACGTGGGCGACGACGGCGCTCCCGCGTTCCGGATCTTCGTGAACGTCGCGTCGTTCGGCAGCTCCGGCCTCGTGGATCGCTACGTGAATCGCTCGTCGAAGCTCCTCGGCGGCAAGGCGTCGTTCACCATCGGCGCGGTGCGCGGCCTCCTCGCCTACTCGGATCGCCGCTGCCGCGTCCGCTTCGACGACGGCCCGTGGGAGGAGCACGACGTCACCTGCCTGGCGGCGGCGAACGGGCGCTACTTCGGCGGCGGCATGCTGGTGGCTCCGGAGGCGGAGCTGGACGACGGCCTGCTCGACGTCACGCTGTGGAGCGGCTTCGGCCTGACGGACTTCGTGCGCCACCGCGGCAAGATCTACGACGGCAGCCACACGAAGCTGAAGGGCACGACGAGGAGGCGGGCGCGGAAGGTGGAGGCTGTCTGCGACGAAGAGTGCCTCCTGGACGTGGACGGCGAGGCGCCAGGCCGGCTGCCGGTCACGATCGAGATCCTCCCCGGCGCGCTCTCGATCGTCGCCTGATCCCCCCGGCGGTGTCGCGCGCCCGGCGAGCAATCCGCCTCCCATCGGCCGCCACGAGTGGCCCCCGGGCCTCACGAAAGGCCTGCGATCGGCGCGCGGCGGGTGTAGAGATCGCTCCCGCTCAGCGCTCGAACCCGAGGAAAGATTCCGTGACGAACAAGCCGATCGATCAGTTCCAGACCCTCCTCGCCCGTGCCAAGGCGGCGGGCGAGCCGCTCGCCGAGGCGATGGCCCTCGCCACCGCCGACGAGGCCGGGAACCCTTCGGTGCGCATGGTGCTGCTCAAGGGCGCCGACGAGCGGGGCTTCGTGTTCTTCACGAACCTCGAGAGCCGCAAGGCGCGGGAGCTGCAGGCCCGGCCGCGGGCGGCGCTCTGCTTCCACTGGGCGCTGATCGAGGAGCAGGTGCGAGTGGAGGGCGCGGTGGACCCGCTGCCCCCCGAGGAGGCCGACGCTTACTTTCAGACCCGCCCGCGCGGCAGCCAGCTCGGCGCGTGGGCGTCGAAGCAGAGCCAGCCCCTCGACTCGCGCGAGGTGCTCGTGGCGCGGGTCGCCGAGGAGGAGAAGCGCTTCTCGGGGAAGGACGTGGACCGTCCGCCGTTCTGGTCCGGCTTCGTGCTCCGGCCCGAGCGGATCGAGTTCTGGTCGGGGCAGCCCGACAGGCTCCACGATCGCTTCGTGTTCTCGCGCGAAGACGGATCTTGGACCCGGCAGCGGCTCTATCCCTGAGCCCGTGCCGCGAAGCCGCGGTGGCGGCCGACCAACTTCCGCAACAATCGAGTTCGGCCCACTCTATGCCGCCGGCACGGCGCGCGGCTCAATCCCGCGAATCGGCCGCGCGCCAGCGCTCCAGCTGTGCCGCCTCGGCGGCGGACTCCGGCTCCGGCGAGAAGAAGCGCAGCCACTCCGCCCGCATGGCGCGGGCATCGCGGCGACCGAGATCGATCAGGCGATCGGCGAAGCCGCCGTCGAAGAGCAGGTAGGAGACGAGATCGGCGCGGTCGCGCGCCTCGGACTCCGCCAGCCGGCGGATCACCCCGCCGACGAAGCCGCCCGCCCGCTTCTTGAACTCGGGGGAGCGGGCGTAGTCGGCGGCGAGCTTGCCCAGGTCCTCCGACGGATGGACGAGGACGTTGCGCACCCAGCGCATCGGGTGGTGGCGCATGGGCTTGAACGCGTCGTTGAGCACGGTCTCGAAGTCGGCGCCGTAGGCCCGGGTCCCCGCCTCGAGGATCGAATTGAAGCGGCGCAGCCGGTTGAGGTCCTCGTCGATGCGGTCGAGGAGCAGCGCGTCGAGCGTCTTTCCGGCGAGGAACGCCGCGGTGGGGTAGGCCGCGCGAGACTCGCTGCCCTTGCGCGGCGTGGGCTGCGCCTCGCCTCGCTCGGGCGGGAGCGGCCGCGGGGGGAGGGGGGCGGCGGGCTCGCCGGACGGCAGCATGCTCGCGGTCACCGGCCGATGGCGCAGCGAGATCACGATCACCCGGTGGGCACCCAGCCGCAGCGCCGGGCTCAAGGGAACGCTCTGCCGCAGCCCGCCGTCGACGTAGAGCTCGCCGCCCACGGACACCGCCGGGAAGAGCAGGGGGATCGCCGCCGACGCCAGGGCGTGGGACGGGCCGACCCGCGCGGCGATGGCGCGGTAGTGGAAGTCCTTGCTCCACGGCGGCGCGTCCCGCTCGCGGCGCTGCACGAAGACGGTGGTGCGGCCGGTCGCCACCGTGGTGCACGACACGGACAATGCGTTCAACCTGCCTTCACGAATGTTCCGGCTGATGTCCCGCCACGGGACGGTGGTGCGCACGAGGTTCCGCAAGCCCGTGGGATCGACGATGCCTCCGAAGGTCTCCTGCTCCGGGCGGGCGGGAGAGCGCTGCACCAGGCCGCGCAAGAGGCGGAACGCGTCCCGCGGCCCGAAGGCGAGCACGTTCTCGATCCGCAGGGAGGTCCACTTGCCGGCGAGCTCCTCGCCCTGGCGCTGCGGCGACGCGGCGGCGCCCGCCAGGTAGCAGGCGTTGATCGCGCCCACCGAGGTGCCGGCCAGCACGTCGATCGGGACCTGCACCCCCAGCTCGAGGGCGAGCTCATCGCGCAGGTAGGAGACGACGCCCGCTTCGTACGCGCCCCGCGCCGCGCCGCCACCGAGCACCAGCGCCGTCCGCATCCCGTCCATTCGCTCTCCCGATCCGCCCCAGAGGAAGGGGGAGAATAGCGAGGACTGGCCCTCGCGCCCAACGGAAGGCACGGCCCCCGCCGCTCAGAGCACCTTGCGAGGCGGGACCAGGACGTTCGCCACCAGCAGCCCCGTCACCAGCGAGATGGCGATGAGGCCCATCGAGAACGCGATCTCCACGCCCACGGTGGGATCGTTTCCAAGCATGGCGTTCAGGCTGCGGAAGCCGATGCTCCCAGGCACGAGGAGGATGAGGCCGGGGACGATGGTGATGAGCGCCGGCTTGTCCCGCATCCGGGCCAGCGCGTTGCTGGCGGTGCAGAGCACCACCGATCCGACGAACGCGCCGAGCTCGGGGCCGAGCCAGAGGGATCCGAAGCGCGTGCCGAAGTAGGCGACCCCACCGGCCAGCACGATCCACGGCGTGTCGCGGGGCTTGGCGCTGAAGAGCACCGCCGTCGCCGCGGTGGCGAGGACGAGGGCCGGGACGAGGAGCCAGGAGGGCAGGGGGACGTCCGCGGAGAGGTGCGGCAGCGCCGGCAGCAGCTTGTCCACCTGGCTCCCCAGCGCCACGCCGAACACGAGCTGCAGCAGGACGAGGATCGCGCTGGTGAGCCGGGTGGTGCCGGACACCAGGTTGCGCATCGCGAGCTCGGTCATCGCCACGGTGAGGGTGAGGCCGGGCAGGAGCGGGATCAGCCCCGCGATGATCGAGGTCTGGGTCGAGAACGGACCCAGGATCCTCGCGGCGGTCACGGCGATCGCTGCGGCGCCGAAGGCGCCCAGGGCCTCGGTGACACGATCGAGGCCCGGGCGCTTCTTCGAGAGCACGAGGAGGAGCCCGAGCCAGCCGCTGATGAGCACCGAGGCGACGAGCTCGCGGAGCTGGCCGCCGAGGAGCACCGTCGCGCCGGTGGCGACGAGCGTGAAGCAGAGCAGCGTGAACCCGGGCCCGTAGGAGGGCGGCGCGGCGAGGATGGCGTCGAGGCGCTCGAGCCCCTGCCTCGCGTCCCGCTTCCGCTCCATCACCTCGGAGGCGAGTCGATCGAGATCCACGAGGCGGCCGAGGTCCGTCTCGCCGGGCTCCACCCGGATCATCGCGGTGCGCAGCTCGGACGGCTCTCCGAAGGACGCGAAGATCGCGGTGGGCGAAGAGTAGACCGAGCCCTGCGTCCCCAGGGTCTCGGACAGGCGGGCCATCATCCCCTCGAGGCGATGTGCGGGGACGCCGTAGCGATGGAGTGCCTTCGCGAGCCGAAGGAGGAGCTCGATGCGGCGATCGTCCGTTCGAATCTCCGTCGCGATGCCGCTGCCCAACGTCTGCATGAACCGCTGCCCTCGCCCTGGGGGTCCGTGAAGAACGAACCGCCCGAAGGGCGGCGCAATTCAGCAAATGACGGCAAGCTTGTCAAAGGGGCGCCCGTGCACGCGCGCGAGAGGCCGGCATGGGAGCGAAGAGCAGCGCGTGTACGCGGCTCTCGGCGTTACTCCAAGAACCAGTACGCGGTGGCGAGCAGCGTGCGGCGGACCTCGGTCACGGCGGCCTTTCGGCCGATCTCGGAGATCGCGCGCTCCTTGTCGCCGAAGCGGCGCTGCTCCTCAAGGCGGAGCTGGTCGAGGCCGCGGCGGTACTCCCGCTCGGCGGAGTCGCGGGACCGGCGCAGCCTCGCCCGCTCGCGATCGTCGGGCTCGGCGAGCACCGCCTTGCGCGCCGCCTCCCATGCGGCCTTCGCGTCGGCCACCCGCTTGCGTGGCTTGTCGAGGCACTCCTCGGTGAAGCGATCCCAGCGCTCGCGGGCCTTGTCGGCGGCGACGCCGCGCCGGGCCTCCACCTCCAGCTTCACGGCGGCCTGGGCCCGGGCCAGCGCGCTCTCCTGCCACGTCCCGACGCTCCCGGCCGCGCCCACGGCGGGCTGCCTCACGGTCGTGCGCGCGGGGATCTCGACGAAGAGCGCGCCCTCCTCCGGATCGAGGGCCCGGTACACGCCGCCCTCGCGGACGAGGACGAGGTGGACGATCCGCTCGTCGGGATCCACGTTGCCCGCCTCGACCTTGTAGACGAACCAGAACCCCTCCTTGCCGAAGTGGGGGGCGAGGACGGGGGAGGCGCGCCCCGCGTCCAGGGTGAGCGAGATCACACCCTCGGTGGGAGCCGACTGCACCAGCTTCGCGGCGGCCTTCACCAGGGGCGAGCCGGGGCCGAGCTTGCGGGCGCCCACCTCCTTGGCGTGGGCCGCGGAGCCCACGGAGTAGAGGCCCGCGGCCAGCTCGCCGCCCGCCGCGTCGAGGAGCGCCTGGGGCACGTGGCGCACGTCGACGAGGTCGCCGTCCACGCCGGCGTCGTCGCCCAGCACCGAGAGCGCGAGCGTCTTCGCCCGATCCTCGGACTTCTGGATCACCTCCTTGGCCTGGCCCACCGCGACCTTCAGCCGCGCCCGCACCTGATCGTCGAAGCGCTCCATGAGGACGCCGCGGGCCTCCTGCATGCGGGAGCTGATCTTCGTCTCCATCTCCGCGCGCATGCGGGCGAAGGCCTCGTCGATCTCGGTCTCGGAGCGGCACGACTGGTAGATGTCGAGGACCCGCCGCTCGAAGTCGACGCCGCTGTCGAGCGCGCCCAATACCTCGTCCGACGCGCCGAACACGCCGTCGAAGAGGCCGAGCTTCTGCTCGAGCAGATCGTAGAGCCTGGCCTCCGCCGCGTTGGAGCGGTTCACCATGTTGATGACGAGGACGTCGCGCTTCTGGCCATAGCGGTGGCAGCGTCCGATGCGCTGCTCCACCCGCTGCGGGTTCCAGGGGAGGTCGTAGTTGATCAGCAGGTTGCAGAACTGGAGGTTCAGCCCCTCGGCGCCCGCCTCGGTGGAGATGAGGATCTTGGTGCGCTCGCGGAACTCCGTCACCAGCGCCTTGCGCTCCTCGGGGCCGCTGCCGTCGCCACACAGGATCGACACCAGCCCCCGGAAGCCGTTCACCTCGAGGAGCTCCTTCAGGTAGTCCTGGGTGCGGCGGCTCTCGGTGAAGATCACCGCCTTCTCTGGCCAGCCGTGGGCGGCCGCCACCGTGAACGAGCGCGCCAGCGCGCGCACCAGCGCGTCGCCCTTCGCGTTCACCGTGATGGAGCGGGCCAGCTCCACCATCGAGCGCAGCTCCTTCAGCTCCTGCTTGCAGTCGGAGAGGGTCATCGGCTTCTTCTTGCCGATCTGCCCGTCGTCGAGGAGCTCCTCCGCCTCCTCCTCGTAGATGCGGCGGATCTCGTCCTCGAGACCGTCCTGGTCGTCCTCGTTCTCATGCGAGCCGAAGAGGTCGCTCATGTGCAGCGCCTGGGCCTTCGCCACATCCTCGGCCCGGCCCACCTTCGCCTCGAGCGAGTCGGCGAGCTTCTCCAGCGTGGAGGCGATCGCGAAGGTCGAGCTGCCCAGGAGCTTGCGGTAGCACAAGGTGAGGAGCGTGCGCCGCTCCGGCGCGATCGCCGCCAGCTCCTCGCGGCAGAGGTACTCGCTCACCTTGTCGTAGAGGAGCTGCTCCTTCTCGGACGGGCGGAAGTCCTCCACGATGGAGCGGCGGTTCGTGTACTTGACGTACTCGCGCACCTGCCGGCGCAGCGTGCGCTGCACGATCGGCGCGATGCGCTCCTTCAGATCTTCCATCAGCTCCTTGCGCTCGGCGAGGATCTTGTCCTCGTCGGGGGCGCCGGGGGGCGGGGGAGGGTGGAGCAGCGGTCCATAGAGGAGACGGAACGCGTCCTCGGGGCCGAGGATGGTCTCGTCGATGAGGCTCACCAGGCCGAAGAGCTCCATCAGGGTGTTCTGCAGCGGCGTCGCCGTGAGCAGCAGCTTCGGCACGCCAGCCACCGCCTCGCGCAGGGCGCGGCCCGTCTTGTGGCTGAGCTTGTAGGCGTTGCGCAGCCGGTGGGCCTCGTCGATCACCACCAGGTCCCACGGGATCCGCTTCATCGAGTCCGATCGGTTCACCGCGAACGGCACCGAGCAGATCACCGGCACGGGGAGATCGAAGGGGTTGGCGCGGCCCGCCGCCTTCGCGGAGGGGCCGTCCACGCACTCCGCGGTGAGGCCGAACTTGTCCCAGAGCTCGTCGCGCCACTGGGCCCGCAGGGGCGCCGGCGCGAGGATCAGGATGCGGCCGCGCCCCTCCGACGCGAGCTGGGCGATGACCAGGCCCGCCTCGACGGTCTTGCCGAGGCCGACCTCGTCGCCGAAGACGCAGCCGCCGGTCGCGAGGCTCTCGAGGCCGAAGGTCGCCGCCTCGAGCTGGTGCGGGTTCAGATCGACGCAGGCCTCGGAGAGGGCCGGCGCCACCCTGGCGAGGCCGTCGCCGCCCCGCTTGCGCAGGATCTCCTCCGCCAGGATGCGGAGGTGGAAGGGCGTGGTCCCGCCCCTGCGCTCCCCCTTCTCGCGGCGCGGGGTCACGCCCGCGCCCACCGACTCGTACATCTACAACTCCCGTCGCTCGCGAGCCGCCGAAGGTAGCAGAGGCGATCCGCATGGTCATCGGCCGATCGCCGCGCCGGTGTGGAATCCGTCGCCGATGGTCAAGCGGAGCGCGCGGAGATCGCGTCGAAGAGGCGCGCCGTCGCCTCGGCCGGATCGCCCTCGAGCCACGACCGGATCGCGGCGATCCCGCTCGCGCCGGCGGCGATCGCCGCGGCGGCGTTCGTGCGGTCGATCCCGCCGAGCGCGAAGAGGGGCAGGCCGCCGGCGTGCGCACCCAGCGCATCTAGTCCGACCGCGTTCGGCTTCCCGCGGGACGGGAAGACCGGCCCGAAGGTCGCGAAGTCCGCGCCCGCCGCTCGGTCGAGCTCCGCGCGATCGTGGCAGCTCGCTCCGACGAGGCGATCGCCGAGGAGCGAGCGGGCGTCGGCGACCGACACCGACGCTCCGGCGAGGTGGGCGCCGTCCGCTCCTGCGGCCAGCGCCACGTCGATCCGATCGTTGATGAGCAGCGCCGCGCCGCGCCGCCTGCAGATAGCGCCCACCTCGCGCGCGAGGGCGAGGAGATCGCTGGCGCCCAGATCCTTCTCTCGGAGCTGCACCGCCGCCGCGCCGCGAGGGATGCCGGAGAGGGCGCGATCCACCGCGGCCGGCAGATCGGCGACCAGCGCGCGATCGGTGATCAGGTAGAGGCGGAAGGTCATGGTCCACTCGCGAGCGGCCCCGACAGAGCCGGTGCCCGAAGCGAGCCGAGTCCCGCATCGTGGGCCCGGGCCGATCCGTCAGTGCGTCCCCGAGATCGTCCCGTCGATCGGCGACGACGCCGAGCCGTAGAGCTTCCTCGGGATCCGCCCGGCGAGGTAGGCGTCTCGGCCCGCCTCGCACGCGGCCTTCATCGCCCGCGCCATCCGCACCGGATCCTTCGCGCACGCGATCGCCGTGTTGAGGAGCACCGCGTCGCAGCCCAGCTCCATGGCGATGGCCACGTCGCTCGCCGTTCCGACGCCGGCGTCCACGAGCACCGGCACCGACACCTGCTCCCGGAGGATCATCAGGTTGTAGGGGTTGCGGATGCCGAGGCCGGAGCCGATGGGGGCGGCCAGCGGCATCACCGCGGCGCAGCCGGCGTCCTCGAGCTTGCGGGCCATCACCGGATCGTCGTTGGTGTAGGGGAGGACGGTGAAGCCCTCTTTCACCAGAACGCGCGCGGCCTCCAGCGTGGCCTCCGCGTCGGGGAGGAGCGTCTTGGGATCCGCGAGGACCTCCAGCTTCACGAGGTCTCCGCCCCACAGCTCGCGGGCGAGCCGGCTGGTGCGGATCGCGTCGTCGGCGTTGTAGCAGCCCGCGGTGTTGGGGAGGAGCCTCATCCCCTCCGGGAGCCAGGTGAGGAGGCTCTCGTCGCCGGTGGCGGAGAGATCGAGGCGGCGCACGGCGACCGTGACCAGCTCGCTCCCCGAGGCGGCCAGCGCGGCCTTCATGGTGGGAAAGTCGGCGTACTTGCCGGTGCCCGTGAAAAGCCGGGACTGAAAGACGTGGTTGCCGATCCGCAGGGGGGTCTCCGACATCGTGTCGCCTCTTCTCCGCTCGTGTCGCGCCCGCGCTTCAGCGGGCATTGGTTGTGTCATTCACTCGTCGTGAGGGAGGTCCCCGAGGCTCCGGAGCCATCCCTTCGGCTCGCGAGAGAATCGCTCTTTTCGGATCGCCCGCCAACGGTCGAGCGGCCCGGTTTCGACACCGGCCCTCAACCGCCGCCGACGAAGGCGACGACCTCCACCCGATCCCCCGCCTGGAGGCGATGGGCGTCGTGGTCGGCGCGGCGCACCACCTGGAGGTTGACCTCCACGGCCACCCTCGCCCGCATCACGCCGAGCAGGTCCAGGAGCTCCGAGACCGTGCTGCCGGCCGGGATCTCCCGCTCTTCGCCGTTCACCACCACCGAGACCATGCCGTTCACCTCGGGGGATTAGGTAGCAGGAACGCCCCCGGCACGCCACCCGGGGGACCCGACATCCCTTCGATGCGGGCGATGCGAACGGTAGAAAACATGGGGATGCTGGTCGCTTGCCCTTCCGGGGAGGAACGACTATCAGAGGGGCGGATTCGACAGCCGTGGCACGAGGGGCGGGCGCTCCCGCTGCGACGGAAAAGCCCTATCGGAGACGAAATGCGCAACGGCGATCAGGTTCGGAAGATCCTCTCGTGGTACCCGTCGGACAACCCCGGCACGCTCGGCAACCTCGCGCGGCTGATGAACACCGGCCGGCTCGCAGGCACCGGCAAGTTCGTGATCCTCCCGGTGGATCAGGGGTTCGAGCACGGACCGGTCCGCTCGTTCCAGCCCAACCCCGAGGGCTACGATCCCGACTACCACTACAACCTCGCGATCGACGCGGGCTGCAACGCCTACGCTGCGCCGCTCGGCGCCCTCGAGGCGACGGCCGGCAAGTTCGCCGGCGAGATCCCGCTCATCCTCAAGGTGAACAACTCCGACACCATGGCCAAGTCGTCCGATCCCATCTCGGCGATCACCGGCTCGGTCGAGGACGCGCTGCGGCTGGGGTGCACCGCCATAGGGTTCACCATCTACCCGGGCTCCGCAGAGCGGAACACGATGTACGAGGAGATCCGGGAGATGATCCTGGAGGCCAAGTCGGTGGGCCTGCCCACGGTGATGTGGGCCTACCCCCGCGGCTCCGGCCTCTCGAAGCAGGGCGAGACCGCCGTGGACATCGTAGCCTACGCCGCCCACGTGGCAGCGCAGCTCGGCGCCCACGTCATCAAGGTGAAGCCCCCCTCCGCGCACATCGAGCAGCCGGAGAACCAGAAGGTCTTCGAGAAGTTCCAGATCCCGGTGGCGACCATGGCCGACCGGGTGCGCCACGTGGTGCAGTCCTGCTTCAACGGCAAGCGCATCGTCATCTTCTCGGGCGGCGAGGCCAAGGGCACCGACGCGCTCCTCGACGAGGTCCGCGGGATCCGTGACGGCGGCGGCTTCGGCTCGATCATGGGCCGCAACGCCTTCCAGCGTCCTCGCGCAGAGGCGATCGATCTGCTCCACAAGGTGATGGACATCTTCGCCGGCAAGGCCTGAGCTCCGGCGCCCGCGCCGATCGACGCAAGGCCCCGTGCGCCAGTTGGCGCCGGGGCCTTTCTCGTATCGCCGACCGCCAAGACACGGGAGCACCGCGGGATGAACGCGGACGGCCCCGCCGCCCGGGGAAGGGCAGGGGGCCGCAACGGGTCACGCAGGTAGAGCGCGTCGTCTCGTTTTACCCGGCTTCTTACTCAGTGCTGCGAGGAGACGAGGACCGGGTGGTTCATGTTGGCGGAGCCGCCGTCACCCAGCTGGGAGGCGGTGTTGCGGCCCCAGCACCACGCGTCGCCCGTGATCGAGATTCCGCAGGTGTGATCCGCTCCGGCCGAGAGGGTCGAGAACTGGGGGCCCATCACCTGGACGGGCTCGCTCGAACCCAAGGCGTCGGAGCCGGCGCCGAGCTGGCCGAAGGCGTTGGAGCCCCAGCACCAGGCCTCGCCGGTGTACGTGAGGCCGCAGGTGTGGGTGTGGCCGGCCACCAGGCCCGTCAGGCCGTGGTGCCCGGCGATCTGAACTGCCGCCTCGCTGGAGGTCGACATCCCGTCGCCGAGCTGCCCCGAGCGCCCTTCGCCCCAGCACCAGGTGGAGGAGGTCGCCGGCGTGGCACCGAACGTCGCGCAAGCGTGATGCTTGCCCAAGGCGTACGACTGGACGAGATCCTTCGGCTCGAGAGAGGGGACGAGGACGCGGGCGGGCACGGGATCCGGCGACGATTCCGAGATGATCCGAGGCGAGTCCTTTCCTGGGAAGTGGAAGAGCTCACCGGACCGGACGCCGGCTGCCTGGGTGGCGCCGATTAGAAAGTCCTCGAAGCCCTCCAGCGCCGGAACCGGATCGGGGGACGAGGTGCCGGTCTCGGTGCCCCAGCAGAAGCCTTCGCCACCGAACAGGCCGCAGGTGCTGGTGGCACCGGCGGCGATCACGTCGAAGGGGATGTCTCTGGCGAGCGGCGCGGGGGTCCACTCGTTCGTCGCGCGGCCCGTCCCGAGCCTGCCGTCGCTGCCACGCCCCCAGCAGACGGCGCTCCCGCCCTCGGTCGGCTGCACCAACGCGCAGGTATGAGAGTCGCCGGCGGCGAGCGCTTTGAAGGTGTACCCACCCTGGACCTGCGCGGGAGCCGGCGCCGAAGTGGCGATGCCGATCCCGAGCTCACCCCTCAGACCCGTGCCCCAGCACCAGGCATCACCCCTCGTGGCGATCGCGCAAGTGTGGTTCAGGCCAGCGGCGATCTGGGTGAAGCGGAGGACGGAGCGGATGAGGAGCTTCGCCTCGGCCCCGTCGACGACTGCGCGGATCTCCGCGGTGCCCGGCGCATGGGCGACGACGCGGCCGATGGAGTCGATGGAGACGATGTGGGGGCGATCGGAAGACCAGGTCGGGAGACCGCGATCGAGAAGCACATGGCCGGACTCCTCGCGGGCGATGGTGGAGAGCTGAATCGTGCTGCCCACCACGAGCTCGGAGCCTACGGGGCTGCGGATGTCCAACCGCGCGATCGGGGTCCACTCGACTTTGATCGTCGCATCCCCTTGGAAGCCGCCGATCGAAGCGCTGATCGTCGCGGTCCCCGCCGCGACGGCCGTGACCTTGCCGTCGCTGGTCACGGACGCGACCTGGCGATCGCTCGACCACCAGATGGCGCCGCGGCTCTGGACCACCCGCCCCTGGGAATCCAGGAGCTCGGCCCGGAGGGGGGCGGTCTCCTGGGACGAGATCGTGAGCGCGCCCGGCTCGATGCGAACGGAGAACGACGGCTTGTTCCCACCCGAGATCGGGGGGTCGGGCGGACTCACGATCTCGTCGTCCGGCTCCGTGCGGCGCTCGGGCTCCTTCCCATAGGCGAATGCGGCCTCGTGGAATTCGAAGGCTCGAGGCTCGGCCTTCGAGACCAGCGAGATCGGTCCGTCGTCCGTGGCGCCCGGAGCCTCGTGGCGGGAATCCTGCGCGGCGCGGTCGACGATCCGGCGATCCGCCGGGCGCATCGCAGGGGCGGGTTCGGTGCAGCCCGCCAGCAGGCCGAGCGCAACGATGCATGCCGCGGCGTGCCGGAGCGCCCGTGGCAACCTGGCCGATTCGAGGATTCCCCAGACCATCGATCGCATCCTTCAGCACTTGGGCGGCTGGCCGATCCGTCGGACCACGCCCTGGAAGTGGTCAGTCGGGATCGAGCCTACCCGATCCAGAGCGGCTGCGCCATGGGAGGTACGTCCCCCGCCGCGGCGCAAAAGAAGGCTCTCGTCAAAGCCAGGCGTGGGCCCGGTACCACTCGGCGGTGGTGGCGAGGCCCCGCTCGAGAGGCCAGGCGGGCTCGAAGCCCAACTCCTCCCTGGCCCGATCGATCGAGCAGGCCCAGCCGGGCCCTCCCATCTCCCGGATCTTGTCGAGAGACACGATCTGCGGCTTTCCGGTGAGGCGGGCCGCGACCTCCGACCAGAGGCCGACAGGCCAGGAGAGGGCCTCCGGCACGGGGATGACCAGGGTCTTGCGGCCCAGGGCGTGCCCCACCTTCCGGAGCATCTCCTCCCAGGTATAGATCCCGCCGTCGGAGACATAGTAGACGCCGTCACAGCCCTCGAGATCCCGGACCGCTCGGCCCTTGTCCAGAGCGAGAGCCAAGGCGGCGCCCACGTCGTCCACGTAGATGATCGAGTACTTCTTCTGCCCGAAGAGCCCGGGGCGGAGGCCGAGGCCGGTGGCGGCCATCTTGAAGACCTCGAAGAAGTCGCGATCCCTCGGTCCGTACACGATGGGGGGCCGCACGATGGTGAGGTCGAGCTTCCCGGCGTGCCGGCGCAGCATCTCCTCGCCGGCGAGCTTCGAGCGGCCATAGAAGGAGACCGGCTTGCACGGGTCCGCTTCGAGGGAGGGCCTGCCGTTCGGCATGGGGCCGGCGACCGCCAGCGACGAGCACAGCACGAACCGCTTCACGCCGGCGGCGATCGCGGCCTCCGCCAGCAGCCGCGAGCCGTAGGCGTTCACCCGGTAGTAGTCGTCCGCCCGCAGGCCCTTGGTGAGCCCGGCCACGTGCATCACCGCGTCGACGCCCTCCATGGCGGCGGGGAGCGACGCCGGATCGCAGACGTCGCCGAGCGCCCACTCGATCGCCACGCCGGTGGCCTCCAGGACGCTGCGGTCGGAGGAGTTGCGGACGAGGCAGCGGACCTGGTGGCCCGCGGCGTCGAGCGCGCTGGCCGCGGCGGGGCCGACGAAGCCGGTGCCGCCGGTGAGCAGCACCTTCATTCGCGCACCTCGTCCTCGTACACGCGGAAGGTCTTGTAGCGCTTGGCGCCCATGAGCTGGATCGAGCGGTTGATCAGCACGTTGTCCTCGAGGATCCAGGAGATGTCGCAGGACTTGAAGCCGAGCTTGCGGGCGGCGAGGAGGGAATCGAGGTAGAGGACGGCGTCGATGCCCCGCTTTCGGTACTGCTCTTTGACACCGAGGGTGATGAGCCGGAGGTGGTCGATCTTTCGCGACCACCACAGGAGCTTGGCGAGCCCGATGGGCAGGCCGAAGGTCGTCAGCCTCCCACCTACGCGCACGAGCGCCTGGTTGAGATCCGGCACCGTCATCACGAACGCCACCGGCTCCCCCTGGACCTCGGCGATGAGCAGGAGCTCCGGCTTCACGAAGGTCTTCATGTCCTTCGCCACGTGGTCGAACTCGGCGTCGGTGAACGGCACGAAGCCCCAGTTCTTCTCCCACGCGGCGTTGTAGACCTCCTTGATCCGCCGCACCTCGTTGGCGAAGTCCGAGAGGTTCACCGGCCGGACGACGAGGCCCTCCTTCTTGCGGACCTTCTCGGCGATCCGGACGATCTTCGGATCCGGCTCGGTGGCGGGGTCGAGCCACCATCCCCACAGATCCTTCGCCTTGCGCAGCCCGAACAGCTCCTCGAAGTGCCGCTGGTAGTAGCGGGGGTTGTGCGGGACCATGATCGCGGGCGGATGCTCGAAGCCCTCGATCAGCAGGCCGAAGTCGTGGTTGGTCGACAGGTTCATCGGCCCCATGAGCTGCTTGCGGCCGCGGGATCGGATCCAACCCTTGGCGGCGGCGAAGAGGGCGCGGGCCACCTCGTCGTCGTCCACCGACTCGTACATGCCGAAGAAACCGTAGTCGGTGCCGTGGAACCGGTTGTAGTCCTGGTCCTCGGTGGCAGCGACCCGGCCCACCACGCGGCCCCGTTGCCACGCCAGGAAGAGCTGATGCGGCGCGTGCTCGAAGAACGGGTTCTTGCGGGGATCGAGGAAGTCCTTGCGCTCCATGAGGAGCGGCGGGACGAAGGTCGGATCACCGGCGTGGAGCTCGGCGGGGAGGCTCACGAAGAGGTCGAGATCGCGAGCGCTCTCCACGGGGCGGACCGTCAAGTCCGCGGTGGCCGAGGGGGTCGAGGTCTGCAGCGGGATCGCCATGGCTGGGGTGAACTACCCCATGTGGGGCAACGCCGCAACGCCCCGGCGCCTACTCGTGCTCCTCGTCGTAGCTCATCTTCCGGCCGCCGCGGGCGCGGTTCGCCAGCTCCATGAGCTTGTAGCCCCGCTCGATCATGGCGCCCGTCACGTCGCCCAGGCGCTCCTGGACCACGCCGCGCATCTGCTCGCGGGTGGGCATCTGGAAGTTCGCCGCCCGCCAGGTCGCGGTCTCCACCAGATCGAAGACCTTGCGGGCCAGGTCGGCGCGGCCGCGGTAGCCGTCGGCCTTGGCGCGGGAGCGGCCGTTTCCGTTGCCGTGGCCGTTGCCGTTCGTGCGGTGCTCGGCGGCGGCGAAGCGGGGCGCGCCCTCCTGCTCGTCCTCGATGGAGCCCACCTGCGCGATCACGTCGGCGGCGACGGGGGCGTCCTCGGGGAGCACCTTGAACTTGCGGCCCAGGAGCTCGAACTGCTCGATCACCCGATTGAGCTGCTCGTCGGTGTGGGTCGCCATGTACGAGGTGCGCATCAGCGAGTGGCCGGGCTCCACCGCCGGCGGGATCACGGGGTTGGCGAACACGCCGTGCTCGTAGAGCGCCTTCCACAGGCGGAAGCACTTGATCTGATCGCCGATGTGCACCGGGACCACGGGGCCGTCGGAGTTGCCGGTGTCGTAGCCCAGCAGGCGGAAGGCGTTGCGCATCTTGTGGGCGATGCGCCACAGCCGCTCGCGCCGCTCCGGCTCCGCCTCGATGATCTCGAGGGAGGCGAGGGCGGCGGCCACGGAGGCCGGCGTCATCGACGCCTGGAACACCATGGCGCGGGCCTTGTGCTTGATCCACTCGATCACCTCCTTGGGGCCGGCGATGACGCCGCCCAGGGAGCCGAACGACTTGGAGAAGGTGCCCATCACCAGGTCGACGTCGTCCTCGACGCCGAGGTGCTCGCAGAGGCCGCGGCCGTGGGCGCCCAGGACGCCGAGGCCGTGGGCCTCGTCCACCATGAGGCGCGCGCCGTACTTCTTCTTCAGCTCGGCGATCACCCGAAGGTCCGCGAAGTCGCCCTCCATGGAGAAGACGCCGTCGGTGACGATCAGCTTGCCGGCCTCGGCGGGCGCGTTCGCCAGCAGCCGCTCCAGGTCCGCCATGTCGTTGTGGCGGTACCGCTTGTGCTCGCCGAAGGAGCCGCGGATCCCCTCGAGGATCGAAGCGTGGTTGAGGCGGTCGGAGAAGACGTAGTCTCGGCGCTCGAGGAGCGCCGAGAGGGTGCCCAGGTTGGTCGTGAACCCGGTGCTGAAGCAGAGGGCCATCTCCTTGCCCAGGAAGCGCGCCAGCTTCTCCTCGAGCTCGACGTGCAGGTCGAGGGTGCCGTTGAGCAGGCGGGAGCCGGAGCAGCTGGTCCCATAGCGCTCCAGGGCCTTCGCGGCGGCCTCCTTGACCTTGGGGTGGAGGGAGAGGCCCAGGTAGTTGTTGGACCCGACCATGATCACGGGCTGGCCGCCCACGACCACCTCGGTCCCGTCCGTGCGATCGATGGGCTTGAAGTACGGGTACAGTCCCGTCGCCCGCGCGACCTTCAGTTCGCGCCACTCGAACGCCTTGCCGAACACATCCGCCATGGAGGGTCCTTTCGAAACAATCGACCCCACGTCCGGCCGGGCAGTCCGCCAAACGCCCGTTCGGACGGCGGCGGAGATACAGACCGGACCTGAGATTGTCAACTGCACGCCCCGCTGCGCAACGCATGCCGAGAGGCGCCAGGGTGCAGCCGGTCGAGAGCCGGGTTTGCGCCGCCGCTCGGGTCTACCCATCATAGTCCCGCCCGTTCGAAGAGCGAGGAATGATGGGGGGTTCGGTGCCGTCCGTGGGTTGCTTGACGCCCGTCGAGGGGTGATCTAGAAGCCGGCCGCTTGGCGCCCGGCAATGCAGTACCACTCCCGGCGGGCCCGGACGGCTGCGCAGGCGCCAGAGGGAGCGATGGAGCGAGAGGTTTCCGCCACCGGAGCGACTGCGCGCGAGGCACCCCACAGGGGGCTCGGGGACGAGCGCCTGGCGATCCGCTCGGGCGAGATGATCGCCGTGATGGCGGGGGTCCTCGCCTTGACCATCCTCCTCTGGAACCGCGACCGGGTGGCGGGGTGGGAGCCGGCTGCGCTCGTCTTCGGGACCATCTCCGTGGCCCCCTTCGTGCTGCGCACCCTCCAGGCGAAGTACGCCGCCAACCGCTGGCTGCGCTTCGTGGCGGACTTCGGCCCCGTCGGCTACATCGTCGGCTTCTACCTCTTCCTCAACCCGATCCTCGACGCGGTGAACGTCCCCATCGCGGACGACCTCCTCATCCGCGCGGACCAGCGGATCTTCGGCGTGCAGCCGTCGATCTGGTTGGCGGAGCGGGTGCCGCCGCTCCTCAACGACGTCCTCCTCGGGGCCTACACCACCTACTTCCTCTGGCCCGCCGCGCTGGGGCTCGTGCTCTGGCTCCAGCGCAAGGACGTGCAGTTCGACGAGTGGGCGACTGCGCTGATGTTCTTCTATGCGGTGAACTTCGCGCTGTACGCCGCGGTCCCGGCGATGGGGCCGCGCTACTACCAGGCGGCGTTCTTCGACGGGCCGGTGCACGGCTGGTTCATCGCCTCCCACGTCGACCTGATGTTCCGCGAGTCGCCGCTGGCGCGGGATTGTTTCCCGTCGGGGCACACGGGGATCTCCCTCCTCGTCCTCGCCTACTCATGGCGGGAGGCGCGGCGCTTCTTCTGGGTCGCCCTGCCGGTGCTGGTCTGCCTCATCGTCGGGACCCTCGCCGGCCGCTTCCACTACGGCGTGGATCTGCTCGCGGCGGTGCCGCTCACCGCGACGTCGCTGCTGGTGGCGGCGAAGCTGAAGCAGCGGCTACCCGCCGGGATGGCGCTCTCGCGGTTCTCGCCGATGACGATCCGCCGAGACCGCCCCGGCATCTGATCGCGCCCCGGCGTGGGGACGTGACGATCATGCGGCGACGAACCTCTCGACGCGGGTCGAGAAGGATTCGCGCGCGTCGCGGGTGCGCCACGGCTCGCCGAGGCCGACCCTGCGATCGCCCTCCGCCACCAGGATCCCCTGGTCGGTCATCCAGGCCAACGCCCGCTCGAAGGTGGGCTTGGACAACCCCTCGACGTGGCGGATGCGGCCGGCCTCCAGGGCGCCCTCGCCCACGTCGAAGCAGGTCTCCACCAGCCGCTTGCGCTCCATCGGGCCCGCCTCGAGTGCCTGCAGCGAGAGGGTGGCGACGAAGTAGGACTCCAGGGCGTCCGCGAGCTGCGCGCGCAGGAACCGGAGCCGCTCGATGCCCTCCTCTCTCGCGGACACGAGGTCGCCTTCGCAGGAGAGGAGCCCCGCCGCCTCTAGGGAGCGCGCGGTGTCCGCGACGGTCACCTCCACCGGCACGTCCGCGCGGAAGCTGAGCTCGCGCTTGAGCATCCGCGACAGCCAGCGGGCCTCTTCGGAGAGCGCGTCCATCGGCGCCCGCCCGCCGAGGGCCAGCAGCGCCGCCGCGAGGATCGACTCCTCCTCGAAGTGGTGGACGATGTTGTTCTTGTAGAAGTCCAGGGACGGTCGCGCCTTCTCGTCCACGTGGAAGTAGGTCTCGCCCCCGACCACCTGCCGCTGCACCTGTCCGTCGGCGGCGAAGCTGGCGAGGGCCTCCTTAACCGCTCCCGGCGCGACGGGATCGGAGGGCGCCAGGGCGATCGGCCGGGAGAACCTCGCCCCCTTCGCGCTGGCGATCGAACGGAGGAAGTCGATCCGCCCGCCGAGATCGGTGGCGCTCACGCCTCGCTCGCCCGACGCGAGGAGCGCGGCCGCCACGAGGGACGTCGGCGTGATCGTCTGCACCCGCCCCATCCCCCATGCGATCCGATGGGCGAGGGAGTGGATGAGCGCCTTGCGATCGTCCGCGGTGTGGTTCGCCGGATCGAAGCCTCGATCCCTCGCGAAGGCGGCGAGGGAGATCGGCGCGTCGAACTGTACGTGTACCCGGCCCCAGCGCGAGCGCAGGACGGCGGGGGTCTTCAGGAGCCCCTTGATGTCCTCGCGCTTCTTCTCTGCGCCCGCGAGCTCCCTCGCGTAGGCCTGCGCCTCGATCACCTTGGCGTAGTCGATCGCCACCGGAACGAAGTGGAGGTCGTCCCTGGCGCCGGCGATCCAGGCATCCACCTCGATGGAGATGAGCCCGTACTTGGGCTGGAGGATCCGGCCCGTGCGCGTGCGGCCGCCCTCGGGGTAGAACTCCTGCGTGTAGCCGTCACGGGCGATCTTGCGGATGTAGGCCGCGAGCGAGGCGGCGTAGATCCGCTGCCCCTTGAAGCTGCGCCGGATGAAGAAGGCGCCCATCCGTCGAAACGCCGGGCCCAGCGGCCAGAACGACAGGTTCGCTCCCGCCGCCACCAGAGGCGGCGTGATGCCCCGCTCGATGAGCACGTGGCTCATCAGCACGTAGTCGGCGTGGCTTCGGTGGGTGGGGCAGAGCACCAGAGGCGCGCGCTTGCTCGCCTCCGCGGCGACGGCGAGGCCCTCCTCGTCCACCTCGATGCCGTCGTAGATCCGGTTGAACACCCAGCGGGCCACCGTGTTGGCGCCGTCGGTCCACGCCGGAGAGTACCGGGCCGAGATCTCGCGCAGGCAGCGGATCGCCTCCTGCTCCACCACCGCGTAGCTCTTGCCGCTGGTCTCGGCCCGCTTCTCCAGCTCCGCGCGGAGCTGCCGATCGCGCAGGGTCTCCTCGATGAGGCGCTGTTGGCTCTTGAGCCTCGGGCCCACCACCGCCCGGAGCTCCCTGGCGAGCCCGACGCCGAGGGCGCCGCGGGCCTTGCGGGCCAGGACCTCGTCGGAGGCGTCCGGCTGGTCCGCCACCAGGCGCGAGAGGTCGATGGGCAGCCCGACCTTCACCATCGAGCGCTTGTAGTTGAAGAGGAACGACGCGAAGGCGTGGATCCTGCCGGGGACCTCGGCGGAGCCCAGGACCACGTCTGCGAAGCCGGGGCGCAGCCGCGACGGCGCCCGCTTGAAGATGAGGAGCTGGGGGATCAGGTAGATCGGGCGATCGGAGGAGCGCTGCAGCGCCACGAGCTTCGCGAAGGGATCGTCGGTCGAGGCGCCGCGGCTGCGGAGCGGCGATGGCCGGCGCAAAAACACCATCGACGCGTTGCCCCTCCTCGCCGCGTCGACCACCGCCTGCGCGCCGCGCTCAGTTCGTCGCCTCAGGATCATCGCGGCGGGGCGGTAGAGGAACGTGGACAGCCCCAGGACGGCCTTGGCCAGCGGCAGGCCGCGCCGCGCGAACGCCCAGTTGAAGTACAGGAAGTTCAGGATCCCGGCGGACCTCATCACATAGACGAGGGTACCGGTCCGCGCGAGCTCCTCCAGGCGCTCCTGCGCGTCGGCCGGGAAGCGCACCGGCTCGAAATAGCGGCGGAAGAGCCAGCGGAACAGCGGACCGTACCGGGTATGCATCGCCGCCGTTTCGGCGGTTCGTTCAGCGGGAGGCACGAGGCCCACAGAATGACGACGAACCCGTCCCCCGGGCAACGCCTTTCTTTTGGTGATGGAGGGCTCGGGCATGGCGGTTCAGGCGGGCGCCGCCTCCACCAGCTCGCGCACCCGCTCGAGCAGATATGGAAAATTGATCGGCTTCTCGAACACGCCGTCCACGCGCTCGCCCCAGGCCTCGTCCGCGCCGGCGCCGGCGTCGATCGCACCCGAGATCACGTAGATCGGCGTGCGCTGCGCCCGGCGTCCCTCTCGCACCGCCTGGATCAGCGCGGCGCCGTCCACGCCGGGGATCCTCAGGTCGAGCAGCACCAGCGCGGGCGGCGCGTCGCCCTGGATGCGCTCCAACGCCGCCTTCCCTTCGGCGAACGCGCGGACCTTGAAGCCCTCGCCCGAGAGGTACTCGACGATCCCGTTGCGGCAGTCGTCGTCGTCCTCGATCACCAGGATCTCGCCGCGGACGGGCTGCGGAGCCTCGGACACGCTGGTGACGGCGCCGGCGAAGAGCGGGAGCGCCGCCAGGAAGCGCAGGCCGTCCTCGTCCTGCTCCGCGCGGACCTGGCCGCCGTGGAGCTCGACGATCCTGCGGGCGATCGACAGACCCACGTTCGCGGGCCCGCCGTCGGTGCGGAACGCTTCGAAGAGCCTGGGCAGCTCCGAGTCGGCGACGTGGACGCCACCCAGCTCCACCGTGATCGAGCACACCCGGCCGCGCGGCTCCACGACGACGCGGATCTGCTCGCCGTCGCGTTTTCCACGCAGACCCCTCTCCAAGAGGTGCATGAAGCCCTCGACCAGCCGGTCGCGGTTACCGCGGATGAAGACCTCGCCCTGGGGCGCCTCCACCTCCAAAGCCACGGTGGCCGCCTCGGCGTCGGACTCCAGGAAGTTCGCCGCCTCCAGGAGCACCGAGCGCACGCCGAGCGCCTTGGGATCGAGCGCCATCTTCCCGGCCTCGAGGCGGGCGGTCAGGAGCAGGTCGTTGATCAGCCGGAGGAGCCGGTCGGCGTTCCGATCGCAGACGGCGATGGCGTTCTGCTGCTTCTCGGTGAGGTCGCCCAGGCGACCCTTCATCCCCATCGAGAGGTAGCCCTTGATGGTGGTGAGCGGGGTGCGCAGCTCGTGGGAGAGATGCGAGAGGAGCGCGTCACGGGTGCGGTCGCCCTCTCGCAGCGAATCGGTGGCGAGCCGCAGGTCCCGGGTGCGGTGCTCCAGCTCCGACCGGATCAGCGACATGTCGAGGGCGGCGCCGCAAGCGTTGGCGAACGCGTGCAGCCAGCTGGCCTCCTCGGCGGAAGGCGCGCCGCCTTCCCCGGTGAACGATCCGCCCAGGAGCGTGATCACGCCGACGGCGCGGTCCCTGGCCAGCATCGGCACGGCGACGACGGCGCCGCCTCGCTCGAACCCCAGCGCCTTCTCGGAGAAGGCCTTGCCCACCGTGCCTTCACCGGGGACCGCCGCCTTCACCTTGGGATCGGCTCTTCCCCTGGCCAGCGCGACCGCGAGACGGTCGAACGCGGGATCGTGGGTGGAGGCGAAGATCGATCGGGGGGAGAAGCGGCGATCGAGGGCGTGGAGCCCGCGCCGCAGGGCCTCCGGCGAGCGCGGCTCCGCGAGCAGCGCGTGCAGCTCGTCGGCGAGCTCGGTGGCAGAGGGCAGTGAGCCAGCGGCGGTGCGCGTCCGTCCGGATCGGGGGACCCTCGCGGTCTTGCCGGCGGAGGGGGCCTTGCGTCCGATGGTCCTACCGGTGGTCGTGTCCTTGTCCGCCAAGACGCCTCCAAGGTTGGGCGCCCTTGTCGAGGGCGTCCCGTCGAGAGCGGCCGATCTAAGAACCGGACGTCCGATCGGTCAAGCGAAGGGGATCCCGGTGTCCGCAAGCGAACGCGAGGGGCGAGCGAGCGTCGCCTCGTTCCTGGATCATCGGCGGTGAGCGGCGAGGGCGGATCAGCCGCGGCGGACGACGCCATCCTTGCCGAGCTGGTAGCCAGCGGGCAGCTTCGCTCCCAGCTCGTCCCGGTGTGCTTCCACCGGCGCGCCGAGATCGGCGAGGGCCGCCGCCGCGCCGGCGCGCACCCTGGGCGCCTCCGCGTTGGCGAGGCAGGCGGCGATCGCGTCGGCGGACGACGCGCTCTTCTGCTCCACGAGGTTCGTGAGCGCCGCGGTGACCACCTCGTCCGACGCGTCGTCGAGGAACGGCTCCACCGCCTTCGGGATCCGATCGTCCTGGATCGTGGCGAGGCGGTTGATCACGACTACCTTCTTCTCGGGATCGCGCGAGTACTCCTGCGCCAGCTTGTGCAGGAGATCGGTGAGGATCCGCACGAGCTCGTCCTGCGGAACGAGCTCCTCGAGGCAGCGCAACGCCCAAGCGACGCTGTCGCTGCGCCGCAGGAAGTCGATCAGCGGCTGCACCGACTTCTCGCCGAAGGACGTCACCATGCCGAAGACGTACTCCTTCTCCTCGGCGTCGGTGATGCCCGGCTCCAGGTGCACGGTGAAGCGCTGGATCAGCGCCGCGATCGCGTCGGGGGTGCCGATGTCCCGCAGGCCCTCGAGGGCCCGGGACCGCCCCGTGGGATCCCCGTACTTCTCCTGCGCCTTTTTGGATAGATCCCGGATGCGCTTCGCTTCCTTGTCTTTCGAGGATCCACCGAAGAGATCGAAGAGGCCCAAAGCTCGCTTCCTTTCGGCGCAGGGTCAGAGGATGAGCCCCGCGCGCACCGGCTCGGCATAGAGCTTGTCGAGGCTCTTGCCAAGCTCCTTCGCCTCGGATCCGGTCGGGACCACCACCCGCACCTCGGCGTAGAGATCCCCCCGGCCGCCCCCGCGCAGGTGCGGGACGCCCTTGCCCCGGAGGCGAAGGCGCTGGCCGCTCTGCGTGCCGGCGGGGACCTTGAGCTGCACCGTGCCGTCGAAGGTCGGCAGCGCCACCGTGGCGCCGGCGATCGCCTCGCCGACGGTGATGGGGAGGTGGATGGTGAGGTCGTCGCCGTCTCGGCGGACCACGGGATGCGGCCGGATGTGCACCTCGAGGTACAGATCGCCCGGGGGCCCACCCCTGGCGCCGGCGCCGCCTTGCCCCGCGAGGCGGATCC